>ERZ795062.330-NODE-330-length-41850-cov-6.481349_pt1 | contig 41850 bp, 43 predicted proteins | sample MGYA00375146_ERZ795062 | MGnify/ENA primary metagenome ERZ795062 (study PRJEB30191, sample SAMN05720281) | activated sludge metagenome | isolation source: Anaerobic digester | place: USA | collected 2015-07-16 ...
CTAACTTTTCCTCTCGCTTTAAAATATATGTATATGCTTTTGTGTTTTTAATTTTTAAAAAAAGGATTATATCTAACAGTTCATGGTTTAGTCTTTATAATTTTATATAATTAATATATTATATAAATGTATTAATAACATACGTTCTATATTAATAAGAGCTAGAAGTAAAAGCCTAAACAAAAGGTAATAGATTAAATTAGCGAAAAAGATAAAATATAGGAGAAAAATATGGCAAATATCATAGATTATCTCGATTGGCGAGGCGACATTAGTTTTGCAATGTCTTCATTTAATGATATAGATAATCTTGTTCTATCTGCAATTACATATACTCCTCTTGATGAAATATGTAATTCATTGGCAGACAATGAATCTATTTCTCTTATTAGAGCAGCAGAATTATATTTCAAGAAAAATCCTATTGAAAATATTCCGGAAGAAGAAAAGCATTTTTTACGATCTGCTCTTCTATTAAAAAAGGCTTCAAATACCAAGAGATTTGATAAAATTCGTATTACTAATTATATTAATGAGATAATCCCCGAATCAGAAGTTCAATTTTCAGCAATGACCTTTATTCTTCCTGATAATTCTGTTTATATTGCATTTAGAGGTACTGATCAGACCATAGTTGGTTGGCAGGAAGATTTTAATATGAGTTTTAAGAACCAGACTTCAGGTCAATTAATGTCTGTGGATTATATTAATAAAATGGCAGATAATTATAAGGCAATACGAGTTGGCGGTCATTCAAAAGGTGGAAACTTTTCTGTATATGGTGCTGCATTTTCCAATAGCGCTGTACGTGATAAACTGATCAATATATATTCTAATGATGGTCCTGGTTTTAGAGAAGAGATCCTGAGCAGTCCTGAATACATAAGTATTTTAGACAAAATCATTTCAATTATTCCTGAACAGTCAATGGTCGGTATGATCCTTGGGAATGAATACAATCATAAAATTGTCAGAAGTTCCGCCAGTGGAATGATGCAACATGATGTCTTTTCATGGCAACTCATGGGTAACAATTTTGAAACCGTTCAAGAACCTGGCGTATGGTCAAATGTTTTTAATGGAACATTAAAAGAATGGTTAAGTGGAGTGTCTGATGAAGATCGAGAACAGTTTGTAAGCATAGTTTTTAATTCCATGGCAGAGGAAGCTGGATCTTCAGCTAGTTCTCTTCCAGATAGTGGAAAAATAATTCTAGCAATTGGAAAACATCTTAAGGATCTTCCAAAAAACAAACAGGCTCTTTTTTTTGACATTTTGTCAAAGCTGGCTAAAAGTTGGAAAGAAGCCATTACTGAAAACTTTTCTCTGCCATTCTAAAAATAATTAAGGAGTACTAAATTGAATAACAAACGAAAACTACATTTAAACAGATTATTTCAGATTATATATCCTCTTTTGATCTATGCAATAATTTATCAGGTATCCGATGGACTATTTAGATTGCTCTTGCCCAAAAATGTTGGCGACTTATTACCACTTTTTTTTGCAGCTATCATAACGTTTCCCTTTATAATTGTTATATATAAAAAAGTGCCAACCATAAAGGCTGACAACATTTTTTCTAAGCAAGATGCTATTAGAGATCTGTCTCTTATATTAATAACTGTAGTTATTGGGATTATTCTTAATATATTGATCACAAAACTTCCATTTATGGCATATTCCACTACATACAAAAATGCAAAAGATACCCTGAATGACGGAAGCATATTACTAAAAATACTGACAACAGTAATAATCGTACCAATATTGGAAGAAACCCTTTATCGCGGAATAATAGCAGGTCAATTGAATATTATGTATGGTGAAAAAATTGCCATAGTCTTATCTGCCCTTTTGTTTGGCATAATGCATGCAAATATTGTTCAGTTCACATATGCATTTTTAGTAGGTATACCACTAGGGTACACTTTCGTTAAGACAAAAAAACTTTGGACGGCGATTTTATCTCATTCGATATTAAATCTATTCGTTCTAATCGTCAGCTTGCTATAAAATTCCGAAATTATGATTACTTTTAGCGTTTAGTTCCTCTTTGATTTCTTGCGGCAATATGAAGTCGCTCTAAATGGACTTCATTCTTACCTACTTTAACAGCCTTTTCATCACCTGGCTTAAGAATTGCAATTCCAATAATATTCTCGCCAGTTTTAGTATTCATTCCACGTACACCAAGAGCTGCTTTTTTCTTTTCCGGTACATCAGAAGCTTGGAATCTAAGGAAATATCCATTTTCTGAATATACTGCAACTGTATCATCAGGATTAATGATATGAACGATAATCACTTCATCATTATCTCCTAATTTCGTAGCCTGAGATGTCTTACGTGTTACATCAAAAAGCTCTCCATCTACTATCTTGATCAAATTATCTTTGGTCCCAAAAAATACTTTTTTACCTTTTAATTCGTCAATAGTTTCGATCAGCAAGATATGCTCAGATGCCGAGTCAAAATTACTGATATTATCAAGAGGTAAGCCCTTTTCTCTGAACTTTCTCTGGGGAATATCAAGAACCTTGACAATATATTCATTACCCCTGTCCGTAAAAATCGCCAATCTATCAATATTCTTGCAGAAAATAACATTCTTGGATTCCGCGTCAGCAGCTTCTTTATTTCTCTCATAGGTAGGAACATCTATTACTTTTGCATAAGCAAATCTATCGAGTAGGATCACTACATCCTCTTCTTCAATCGGCTTCTCTTCTACGATAACCTCGTCAAGATTACAGATTTCTGTTCTTCTCTCTCTTCCAAATTCTTCCTTATATGCCTTTAGATCCTTGATTATAACCTTGGCCATTGAACCACGATTCTCAAGAATCTCAGAGTAATTCTGAATGTTCTGCATGGTTTTCATATAATCACCACGAAGAGCATCTATTTCCAGACCAATTAGTTTATATAAACGCATCTCAAGAATTGCATCAGCCTGTCTATCTGTAAATAGCAGATACTGTGCATCTTTTTTAGACTGTTCACTTTTAAACTTAATATTATCAATTATGCCCTTAGTAAGGCATTCCTTTGCCATCTTTCGATCCTTGCTTCCTCTTAGGATCTCAATAATTAGATCGATTACATCACAAGCCTTTATAAGACCTTCCTGTATTTCCTTTTTATCCCTTTCTTTTATTAAGAGATATGTATATTTTTTTGTTACAAGTTCATACTGAAAATCAACACTATGCCTTATTATCGGGACGATTCCCATTGTCTCAGGTCTACCATCAACAACTGAAAGCATATTTACACCGAATGTGTCCTCGAGCCTGGTTTTCTTATATAGAAGATTTTTGACATTTTCTACATCAGCACCTTTTTTAAGTTCAATTACAATTCGGATTCCCTCTTTGGATGACATGTTTGATATATCCGTTATATCATTAGTCTGATGGCTTTCGGTTAAGTCATACACATCATTCAGAAATTTACCAATATTTGCACCTATCATCGTGTAGGGTATCTCAGTTACAACAATATTAGTTCTTCCATTTTTACCTTTTTCAATCTGAACTCTACCTCTTATGCGGATTTTGCCCTCACCAGTAGAATAAATACTTAATAGTTCATCCTTGTTGGCAACGATTCCGCCTGTTGGAAAATCAGGGCCTGAAATGATTTTCATCATATCATCTGTATTAATATCCGGATTCTTCATGTATTCAATCACACCATCTATAACCTCTGATAGATTATGAGGTGGTATGCTTGTAGCCATTCCAACTGCAATACCTTCAGCTCCATTTATAAGAAGGTTAGGTATTCTGACAGGAAGTACTTCAGGTTCCGTTTCAGTCTCATCAAAATTAGGCACAAAATTGACAACTTCTTTATCAAGATCTCCTAAATACGCTTCTTCCGTGATTTTCTGAAGGCGAGCCTCAGTATAACGCATTGCGGCAGCTCCATCGCCCTCAATCGAGCCAAAATTGCCATGTCCATCAACCAAAGGAAGCTCTTTTTTGAAATCCTGAGCCATAACTACAAGTGATTCATAAATAGAACTATCACCATGAGGATGATATTTACCCATGGTGTCACCTACAATACGAGCAGACTTTCTGTATGGCTTGTCAGATTTGATACCAAGCTCATACATGTCATATAAAGTACGTCTCTGAACGGGTTTTAGACCATCCCTTACGTCAGGAAGAGCTCTTTGAACAATAACACTCATCGCATAATCTATATATGATTTCTGCATTTCCTCAGAATACTCTGAAAATATTATTCTCTCAGGAGTAGCCATTTATGAATACCTGCTTTCCAATATTTATATTATTAATTTAATTAATTAAATCTATTTTGCAACAACTATTTATTACATCAAATATCTATTTCCGCATCAGATGCATGGTCATGGATAAAATCCTTTCTAGGACCTACATCGTTGCCCATAAGCATCTCTGTCACATCAGATGCCATTCTTCCATCCTCTATACTGATCTGTTTCATGACTCTGCTCTCAGGATTAAGAGTTGTTTCCCAGAGCTGGACAGCATCCATCTCTCCAAGACCCTTATAACGTTGGAGAGTAAAATCTCCCTTGTGGGTTCTTCTGTATTTTTCAAGTGCAGCATCATCATATAGATACTCTCCCTCTCCCTTTTTAGGCATAACCTTGTAAAGAGGTGGCATTGCGATATATACATGACCTTCATAAATAAGCTCAGGCATAAATCTATAAAAAAGAGTAAGAAGAAGGGTTGATATATGAGCCCCATCCACATCTGCATCCGTCATAATAACGATTTTATCATATCTTAGTTTTGTAATATCAAAATCGTTACCATATCCTTCAGAAAAACCACATCCAAAGGCATTGATCATAGTCTTGATCTCGGCATTTTTTAAGATTTTATCTATACTTGCCTTTTCTACATTAAGAATCTTACCTCTGATAGGTAAAATAGCCTGATACATTCTGTTTCTGGCAGTTTTAGCTGAACCACCGGCGGAATCTCCCTCAACAATAAATACCTCACATTTTTTTGCATCTCTGCTTTCACAGTTTGCCAGTTTACCATTTGAGTCAAATGAAAATTTCTGCTTTATTAATAAATTTGTTTTTGCTCTTTCCTCAGTTTTCCTGATTCTTGCTGCTTTTTCAGCACAGGAAAGAACACTTTTTAAAACATCTACATTTCTGTCAAAGTATAGCTGTATCTCATCATTTGTTACCTTGCCACATGCTTTGGCTGCATCCGGATTATCCAGTTTTGTCTTGGTCTGTCCCTCAAATCTTGGGTCAGGATGTTTAATTGATACAACAGCCGTCATTCCATTTCTAAGATCAGCTCCTGTGAAATTAGGATCTTTATCCTTTAAAACACCTATCTCTCTTGCATAGTTGTTCATAACCGTTGTAAATGTAGTCTTGAATCCTGTGAGATGAGTGCCTCCCTCTGCATTATATATATTATTACAGAAGCCTAAGATGTTCTCATGAAACTCATTAATATATTGAAAAGCAACTTCGATCTCTATTCCATCCGAAACTCCTTTATAATATATTACTGGTGAAACCACTTCAGAATTAACATTGATATCTCTGACAAAACCGGTTATTCCCTCAGGTTCATGGAATATAATCTCCTCTAGTTCTTTGGCTCTTTTATCTCTATATATAATTTTAAGGTCAGGATTCAGATAAGCAGTTTCGTGAAGTCTGCTCTTTATTTCATCTTCTTTGAATACTGTTTTTTCAAAGATCTCCGGATCAGGAAGAAAATTGATTTCTGTTCCTCTTTCCTTGGTTTTACAAATAACAGGAAGTTCACCATCTATCAGATCTAATGCCGCAATACCTCTCTCAAAATAATCATGATAGGTCTTACCATCGCGGCTTATCTTGACATCCATATGAGTAGACAGCGCATTTACAACAGAAGAACCTACACCATGGAGTCCACCACTGGTCTTATATGCTGTATCATCAAACTTGCCTCCGGCATGGAGTGTAGTAAATACAACTCTTTCTGCAGGTATTCCAAATTTATTGGTTCCAACAGGAACACCACGTCCGTTATCTTTTACAGTACAAGAACCATCTTCCAAAAGCGTTACTATGATAGTGTCGCATTCACCTGCCAAATGTTCATCAACAGCATTATCTACAATCTCATAGATAAGATGGTTAAGACCTTTTCTGGATGTAGAACCTATATACATTCCCGGTCTTTTTCTCACCGCTTCTAGTCCCTCAAGGACCGATATGCTATTTTCATCATATATCTGCTTAGCCATATATTCCTCCGCAGTAAATTGCCTCCGTATCGGTAAGACCCAATACAGAGGCATATGTTTTTTATTTCCTCTTATGATCTAATTCCAGTCAAAGTTTCGCGTATCCGTAACCATTAACCATTGCTTCAATAGGAATCCTTTTCTGGCACATCGGACAATCTGTAGGTGAATAAGCTTGATAGCCGGGAAGATCCTCTTCATCAAATATTGTATATGCCTTAACTCCATATACTTCATCTACAGTGCTGAAAATCGATGCAATACCGCATACCTTTCCACCATAGTATCTTATGCATTCAATCATTCTTTTTACAGTTGTTCCTGTACTTATTGAATCCACAAGGATAATTACGTTTTTGCCACAAATAGCGAGTCTGTTATTTTCCCTGAACATAAACTGGTGAATACTATTTTCCTCAGGGCAAACCACATATTCAGTTTCATGAGCATTATTTGTTATAAAACCACCTTTTTCAATTTCTTCACCAAGGAAAGCACCTAATACTTGAGTCTCATCAAGACAAACTATTGAATCAATAGACTCTATCCTATTGACCATACGTTCCCTCAGAAATTTTGCAGCTTCCTTCGCCTCACTTACACGCACCTTGATACGTGTAACATCAATATAATAATTGATATGAGATTGGCTTGTGGCAAAATGACCCTGCGCCGCATTAATCGTAACACTTTTGTCGTTTCTTGCATAAAACTTCATCAATCTGTCCGAAATGCTTTTTTCCATGGCAATACTCCTTTTTAATTTATACCGGTGGAACCAAAACCGCCTCTTGATACTCCGGAGAGTTTGTCTGTTTCGTTAAACTCCAACGCGGGCTGGTGTTTCAATATACGAAACTGGCAAAGTCTATCATTAATATGAATATCCACATCTCTTGTTGCCCAAACAGGCATCATTATATGATCATCATCACCACAGTAGCTCTCATCAACAACACCAAGAGCATTGGTCTGGATCAATCCAAAATTTTTAAATGTAGAGCTTCTGGCAACTACAAGCATCTCGTATCCTTCAGGAAGTTTAACAGATATTCCAAGATCAATTAGTTTAAAATCTCCCTTTTTAAGTGAAACTTCTTCTGCCACACGAAGGTCTACCCAATCCGATTTTCCATCTATATATCTAAGTTTTTCAATTTTATCTGAATGATATTTTATAAGTATTTTTTCTATATCTGACACGTTAACTCCAAATCAATAACCTAAACAAACATTCTCTTTTTATGATACCTTTTTTTAAGCTCATAAACAAGAACAATTTACATATTAAAAACAATGCTGTAAATACATTACTTCCAGCCCATAATCTCTATTTCTTTCTTTTTATCTCTAGTCATAAGATTAAGCACTTCCGTTCTAGGATCCTTGCCTTCAAACAAAACCTCATTGACTTCTTCAATGATCGGAAGTTCAACTCCGTACTTTTCTCCCAACGCTTTGGCGGCCTTGGCAGAGTATACGCCTTCTACGATCATTGCCACCTTTTTCATCGCTTCATCCGTGCTCATTCCCTGGCCTATCAGTTCTCCAGCTTTTCTATTTCTTGAATGTCTGCTCTGGCAGGTTACGATCAAGTCTCCGATTCCTGATAATCCGTTTAGAGTCTCACTCTCTCCGCCCATTGCAACAGAAAGTGCAGTGATCTCCTTGATACCTCTTGTGATAAGAGCTGCCTTGGCATTGTCTCCGAATCCTAAACCATCTGACATTCCAGCTGCCAATGCAATAACATTTTTAAGAGAAGCTCCAATTTCAATGCCTGTTACATCAGGACTTATATATACTCTGAAATTTTCATTCATAAAAAATTCCTGAGTCATAACACATAACTCTTTGTCTTTTGATCCAACTACAACAAGGGTAGGGAGTGACTGTGCAACCTCTTCTGCATGGCTTGGCCCACTTAGTACTCCGACTCTTACTCCTTCTCCCAATACATCCTGCAGTATTTCAGTCTGGTTCATAAGAGTGCCTTCTTCAATACCTTTTGTAACTGTAATTATCTTTTGATTAGATTTTAAAAATGGCTTGAATTTTAATGCTGTTTCTCTCGTTGCCTTTGATGGTACAGCAAAGACAATCAGATCCTTATCTGTCACAGCTTCTTCAAAATCAGATGTATACTGAAGATTTTCAGGTAATATTACCCCTGGTAATTTTGATTTATTTTCTCTTGTTTTTTTTAGTTCATTAACCTGATCTTCTCTATAAGACCATAAAATAACATGATGCCCATTATTAAATAAGGATGCTGCAAGAGCTGTTCCCCAGCTTCCTGCTCCAAGTATAGATATATCTGCCAATTCAAGCCTCCTTGGGTTTGTTTGTATTTGGGTGAAACGAAAATTTATTTTCACGTCCATGCATCAGACGATCAATATTTCCATGATGTAAAAAAATTGCCAATAGGCATAAAAACATAATTATAATCAAAGCTTCTATAGCATATTCTCCGCTAAACGGAAGAGCTCCAATACAGAAAAATACAATTGCCTGTACAAAAATCACGCCTGCCGTCATTATCGATCCTAATGATACAAACCTTGTAAAAATCACTGCCATAAAAAATACTGTAACCGCAACAGGTAGAAAGACCGGACACACGACCGCCAAGAAGCCAAGGCTAGCTGCAATACCCTTACCACCTTTAAACTTAAGAATAACAGGAAAATCATGTCCTAGTACTGTTCCACACGCTGCATACATTCTAAGAAGAGCTAGATTCTCTGGAGAATATCCCTTAAATACCATACTTACAACGACTGCTCCCAAAACAACCTTCATACAATCGCAAAATAAAGATAAAAATCCAGGAAGAACACCCATTATCCTAAGGGTATTGGTTGAACCAATATTTCCGCTACCCTGTTTCCTGATATCTGTATGCCTAAGCTTTCCATAAAAAAAGCCAAAAAGAATATTTCCAAAAGCATAGCCAATAAGTAAAGAAATTATTCTCTCCTGAATCATTCCTTTTCTCCTTCCCTTTCTCTTGTAATAAAATGAATTGTCGTTCCCTCAAATCCAAATGAATCTCTAATTCTGTTTTCAAGATATCTTACATATGAAAAATGCATTAGGTCCTTATAATTTACGAACAAAACAAATGTAGGCGGCTTAACCGAAACCTGAGTCGCATAGAAAATCTTAAGTCGTCTTCCCTTATCTGTAGGTGGTTGTTGCATTGCAACTGCCTCAGATATGATTTCATTTAATATTCCGGTCTGAATCCTTAAATTGTTATTAGAAATAACAAGATCAATAGTTTCAAAGATTTTACCAGTTCTCTGGCCCGTTTTTGCAGATATAAATATGATCACTGCATAAGGCATAAAGCTAAGTGTCTGATGGATCTTTTCCTTCATTCTATATATTGTTTTGTCATCTTTTTCAACAGCATCCCACTTGTTAACGGCAATTATTATACCCTTGCCTCTTTCATGTGCGATTCCTGCGATCTTGGCATCCTGTTCTGTTACTCCCTCTGTTCCGTCGATCATCAGAATGACAGCATCAGCCTTTTCAACTGCAGCAACAGCTCTTACTATACTATATCTCTCAAGAATTTCCTTGATCTTGCTTTTTCGGCGAAGGCCGGCAGTATCAATGAAAATATAGTCCTTATTATTAAATCTGACCTTAGTATCAATTGCGTCCCTTGTCGTTCCTGGGATATCCGATACTATTGCCCTTTTCTCACCTGAAAGATAATTGACAAGAGATGATTTACCAACATTTGGCTTTCCAATAATTGCTATCTTAGGTATATCATCCTCTTCTGATTTTTTTGAATCAGGGAAATCAGATACCAATTTATCAAGAAAATCACCAAATCCAAGTTTTGATGCTGCAGAAATCGGGATTGGTTCACCAATTCCCAGATTGTAAAATTCATAAACAGAAGCCATCATTTTTTTAAAATCATCAACCTTATTTACAACTAGAAGAACAGGCTTTTTGCTCTTTCGTAGCATGTTTGCAACTTCATTATCTGCATCTGTTAGTCCACTTTTTATATCTGTGATAAAAACTATTACGTCAGCGCTTTCCATTGCAATAATAGCCTGAGCTCGCATTTCCCTCAATATAAGATCGTCTGAATAAGGCTCAATTCCACCTGTATCTATTACTGTAAAGCTCTTATCGAGCCAGCTACTCTCACAATAGATTCTGTCTCTTGTTACTCCGGGAGTATCATCGACGATCGATATCCTCTCACCTGCAAGCACATTAAAAAGCGTAGATTTACCTACGTTTGGTCTTCCTACAATTGCTACTATGGGTTTACTCATAATATAATCCTCTTAAATTCTATTTTATCTTCTCTTTAAGCTTATCCATTTTATCAACAAATACAAGTATTTCAGCCACAACTTCATAGAGTTCAGGCGGAATAGAATCACCTATTTCAAGTTTCGACAGTGTTTCTGCCAGTGAACTATCCTCATAAAAAGGAATATCATTTTTTTTTGCTTCTTCAATTATCTTATCTGCAACATGCCCTTTACCGGCAGCAAGTATCTTGGGGGCCTCATCTCCCTGATCGTAGGACAAAGCCACAGCAGTTTTATTTTTTTTGTCCCTTTCCTCATCAGGCATTCAAACACCTCCAAATGCATTCTTTATGACTTTAATACGATTTCCAAGTATTGCAACCACATCGTATCTGATAGATTCTGATGAACCGATCTGATGCAGGGTTCTATAGTATGCTGAAACAATCAATATCTTTTTCTGCTTGTTTTTATCTACAGCTTCCTGTGGCATTCCAAAAGATGCATCTTTCCTATATTTTACCTCTATAAAGCAAATAGTATCACCATCTTTTGCAATGATGTCAACTTCACCCTGACGACTGCGAAAATTCATCTCCAAGATCTCATATCCCATTTCCTTATATAGATATGCCGCAGCTATTTTTTCATATCTGGAACCTTTATATCTCTTATTAATCATGCTCTTACATCAAATGAAAATCTTTTAACATCATGACTCATTGAATTACCCATACTCTCATTCAAGAACTTTTCAACAAAATTCTCGGGCTGCGATTCCTCTGAAATATCAATTTGGGAAGTATAACCTTTCTTGGCAAGTCTATCAATAAGCATATCTTTATTATCCATAACAAGCTTATATGATAAATCGTTATCCATATAAAATTTTACTTCTGCATTTTTTCTGTTCAATTTGACAGCTATATCAACATTTCCAAGTTTATCAAGTGACAGATGTAGAAAAGCAGTTAATGAATCACTGCTTTTGCCAGCTTTTTTTCTTTTATCAGTATATACGTACAAGTCTCCTGTCGCATTCTGATTCATCATCTTAAGTGGTATCTGAACATAAGAATACATCTGATTAAGCTGATTGATGAAATCAACATTACCTTTTGCCGAATCAATTGCATTCGATACAGGATTATCATTTCCAGAAAAGTTTTTTACAATGTTATTAATTGCATCGAGCTGTTTTTCAAGATTTTTATACAGTTCCTTAACCGCATCTTTAGAAGAGACCTGCTCGGGATTTAATGACCAATCTCCCTTCATTATATCAGATAAAATATTATTATATTCCTTACCTGAGAAAAAAGATTTCGCATACTCATTTGCAATTTCAGGATTGTTCTTAAAAAAAGAAACGGCAGTTTCAAGAAGTTCTTTTCCAGAAACTGTAGGCTTTAAATTGCCATTTTCATCAAAAATCTGTTGATTAGAATCTCTAAATCCTGGAATCTTTGATAAATCATCTGACAATTTAACCATATCACCTGATATATTTGATTGTCCCAAAACATTATTTATATTAGATTGTATTGTCTTGGATACTGAATCTTCTGGCTTATTCTCAGCAGAACCATTAATTATGATCTCATCTGCAATATTAATATTACTTTCAGATTTTATAGGTTGGTTGTTTACAGTATCTTTTTCCCCATCATCATTTTTAGTAACAATCACATTGTCCTGTTGTTGCAGCGCAGATGTGACACTTTGTTTACCTAAAGTAGGTGCATCGTCCACTGTATCTGATCCGGTCTCAGTTAAAAGACCTGTCAGATCTTTATTTAATACATTTTCAGAATTCTGATCTGTTTTAACGCCATCAGTGGCACTCTCTGATAGATTTACAATCGTTTCAGCACTACTGCCTGTTGGCAAAACATTTTTACCATTAGTTAGCTTATCAAGGGATAACAAAAGGGTATTCTCAAAATCAACAATAGACTCACCTGACATTCCTGATGATTCAAACATTTTTGAAATAGAAGCTGTAATATTATCAGCTTCCTTTAGAAGTGCATTATTGTTATCTTCCAATCTTACAAAATTAGAAATGTTCTCAGGTGTAATCTTGATTCCCATTTTATCCATATTAATAATGGTTGAAATATCAACAGACGAATTAGTATTAACAATTCTTCCCATTCTCCCGAGATTATCTGCATTTATAGAAATGCCATTATTCATCATCTCTTTTACAAGTGAGAGATTATTTGCTGTAATAGGCAGACCTGCATTTTTAAGTGCATCATTTAAGATTGGATTACTAAAGTCACCATTTGGCATAGGTGATATCTTTATGGTTCCGCCCTCATTGGACCTTACTTCAAAGAAAACAGACTGTCCCTGACTCATAGGAACAGATCCTTCTATTCTTGCCATCAGGGTCTTACCATTCGAAAGAGAAATCGTAACCTTATCATCTTTTATATCTGAAACTGTTCCTTCAAATACCTCACCAGGTTTAAATGATGACAAAGATGTATCTCCTGACTTAGTTGATTCTGCAAGTCTTAATGAAACAGTAGCATTATTTTTATTGCCACCATTTGCATTTTGACCGCCTAATTGTCCAATCATGTCGGAAATAAGCATAATCTATTCCTCATTATTTAAAAATTTTAAAAAAGTCTTTCTATGAATCTCAGTAGGTCCATATTTCTTAAGAGCATCCATATGCTCCTTAGTTCCATATCCCTTGTTTGAAGCGAAATTATATTCCGGGTATTTTTCGCTTAAGCCTATCATATATGCATCTCTTCTGACCTTGGCCACTATGCTTGCTGCAGCAATTGATTGTGACTTGGCATCACCCTTAATGATATTTTCTTGAGGTAATCCCAGATCTTCTAGTCTTACCGCATCTATAAGTACTAATTCAGGAACAGGCATAAGCGATCTAATTGCCATCTTCATTGCTTTTTTTGTTGCATTTAAAATGTTGAGCCTATCTATTTCGATATTATCTACCTCTCCAAAGCCAACAGAAACAGCCTGTTCCAAAATTTCTTCTGAAACTTCTTTTCTTCTCTTTTCTGATACTTTTTTAGAGTCATTAATATATAAGATAGCACAATCTTTTGGAAGAATAACAGCAGCCGTTACAACAGGTCCAGCTAAAGGTCCTCTTCCTACTTCATCGACACCGCAGAAAAATTTATACTTAGCCCTGAATTCTCGCTCAAATTCTCGCATTTCATTTGTTCTTTCGATTTCTTTTTCAAGTCTTGTCATTATTTTACTCACAATGTCTTAATCAGGTAATAAATCTTTGAATTTTCCAAAAGGATATATTCTAATCCACGCTCGACCAATAAAATCATCTCTATGTATATTACCTACTTCTTCAAAACGACTGTCCAGACTATTATTTCGATTATCACCCATTACAAAATATTCATCCTTACCAAGCGTAATCGTCTCAGCAGCTCTGCCTGGATTATTTATTACTTCTCTACCATAGTTTTCATGAAGTACGGATCCATTGATATAGATTTTGCCATCTCCATCGATTTTAACTGTTTCTCCGGGGAGACCAATTATCCTCTTTATAAAATAAACTGATTTATCCATAGGATTAGGAAAAACTACAATTTCAAATCTCTTCGGATCACTTATCCTGTAACTGATTTTATCAATTATAAGATTATCTCCATTATTAAGCGTAGTCTCCATCGACTCACCGCTTACAACCGTCCTCTGTCCAACAAATTTAACGATAAAGAAACTGATCAGTACTAAAAGTGAAATATAAAGAATAAGCTGTATTCCATCTCTTTTTCTATTATCTCTTTTTTCGATTTCTTCTTCTATTGTCACTTTTTGCTCCATCTCTATTTTTCAAAATCTTCAGGTCTCTCAAGAGATATTCTTCCAAGCTTACCTGTTCTAAATTCCTGGACAATAATTTCACACACCTTATCGATATCAGGTTCTCCCTGCTTCAATAAGTAGCCTCTATTTTTAGCTAACAATGCGAGAATCTGGTTATTATCCATATCCTCATCTATATTATATCGGCTTTTTATAGTATTCTGATAATTGCTTTTCAATATTTCAATCAGATTGTCTGCTAATTCTCTAAATGGGATCAATTCATTTCTGATTGCAGATACAAATGCCAGATGTTCGCCTATAATAGGATCTTCAAATTTAGGCCACAGGACTCCTGGAGTATCAAGGAAATCTATACTTCCCTTTGTATGTATCCATTGTTTCCCACGTGTAACGCCTGGTTTATTACCTGTTTTAGCTGCTGACTTGCCTGACAGCATATTAATAAGCGTAGACTTGCCAACATTTGGAATGCCTATTATCATTGCCCTGATCCGGCTATTTCTTATACCTCTTCGTTTGTCACGTTCCAACTTGTCTGCACATACTTTTTCACAGTTATTTAAAAATGTATTTTTAAAACGCTTATCCAGTGCATCCATTGTCATAAACGGTATATTTTTTTCTGTGAAATAATTTTCCCAGAGCTTAGTAACATTGGAATCCGCCAGATCTTCCTTATTAAGGATAATTAGTTTTCTCTTATTTTCAGTAAGCGAATCTAGTGACGGATTAATACTTGAATACGGGATTCGGCAGTCGATAATAGAAACAACAAGGTCAATTAACCTCATGTCTTCCTTCATCTGACGACGCGCTTTTTCCATATGTCCTGGGTACCACTCTAATTCCATAAATTCCTCTTATAATCCATTAATCAGGGACGCCAAAATGTCCTCCGGAAATATCAAACCACACTTTTCCTTTTATGCTATCTTTCGAAACATTTCCAATACTTTCGAAACGGCTATCCTCACTATTGTTTCTGTTATCGCCTAATAGAAAATATTCATCTTTGCCCAATTTAATCTTATTTTCAGCAAGTCCCCCGCTGTCAATAGAAGGCATCTTCTTATTATCCGAATAAAGCTTTTTGTTAATATACAGCATTCCATCCTTTATAAGAACTGTATCTCCAGGAACTCCAACGACTCTTTTTACTGAAAGAGATGAGTGACTGTCTCTAGGATCAAAGACAACAATATCACCTGCTTTAGGAGAAATAACCTTATAAATAAATCTATTGACCAATACATAATCATTGCTTCCTATGGTTGGTGACATCGATTCCCCGAGATTCTGTGTCTTAATTCCAAATCCAATTACCGCAAGATAAGCAAGAAAGACTATTACTAATATCTCGCACGCAAAAAAGAGGCATCTTCTAATTCCAACAAAGTCGAAATGTTTTCTCCTTCTGTTAAAATCCAAACTGTCCTGTTTGTTTCTATTATTTTTTTCGTTTTCTTGTATTAATATATTCATATCTACTATTTATAAACTATTTGATGGTAATATACAAGAATCGAGTAGACCCACTACTCGATTCCGATAATGACAAAATCCTCATTCAAGCATAAATTATGTCATTATCTATACAAAAAGCAGCCACATTCGTGACTGCTTTCTACGTTTAAGATAAGAATTAGCGAGCTTCCTTGATCTTTGCCTTCTTGCCAACACGACCTCTGAGATAGTTGAGCTTAGCTCTTCTAACCTTACCACGGCGAACAACTTCGATCTTTTCAACATTTGGGCTATGAACAGGCCAAGTCTTCTCAACGCCTATACCGCTTGAAATCTTTCTTACTGTGAAAGTCTCACGATTTGAGCCGCCCTGGCGCTTAAGGACTACGCCCTCAAAAATCTGAACTCTCTCACGATTACCCTCGCGAATCTTATTATGAACTCTTACTGTATCACCAACGTTAAAATCGGAAATATCAGATCTCTGCTCATTAATTTCAATTTCTTTAATTACTTCACTTGCATTCATTCTATGTTCCTCCAACTTCTGACGTTCTTAATACTCTATGGTAACAGAGGACCGCCGGACTAAATTTACAACTCACATATACTATCATGATTATGCATATAATGCAAGTTAAAAATACTGTTTACGCAGTTTTTTAGCCACATTCAGCTATCATACTTATATCTTATTGAATCAATAAATTCAATATCTTTTTTCGAAAGTTCTGCCCGTTCTAATAGATCCGGACGATTTTCCAATGTCCTCTCAAGAGACTTCTCATGTCTCCATTCGTCGACTTTTTTATGATCACCTGATAATAAAATATCCGGGACTTTCATCCCATCCCATTCATAAGGCCTTGAGTACTGTGGATATTCTAGAAGACTATTCTCAAAAGATTCATCTTCTGAGGACTCATCATTATGAAGAACTCCAGGTACCAGTCTAGAAACAGAATCGACTATTACCATTGCAGCCAGCTCGCCTCCTGTAAGAACATAATCTCCTATAGATATAAGCTCTGCATCAATCTTGTCTAAGACTCTTTCATCAACGCCTTCATAATGACCGCACAAAAGGACAAGGTCATCTTCAATTGATAACTCATGAGCTATTTTTTGATTAAACGTTTTGCCCTGGGGCGAGAGATAAACTGTCCTTGGCTTGTGTCCGATTTTCTCTTCAATGCTCTTATATGCATCATATATAGGTTGTGCCTGCATTAGCATTCCTGCTCCGCCACCATATGGATAATCATCTACGCTTCCATGCTTATCATTGGTATAATCACGTATGTTAACAGTATCAATGCTTATTGAATTATTCTGCGATGCTCTGCCAATAATGCTTGCACTTAATGTATCCGTAATCATCTCCGGAAAAAGAGTCAATATGTGAAAATTCAAGTTACAGATCCTCCAATCCCGGAAGAAGGTGAACTGTTATTATCAAATTTTCTGTATCAACCTTAATAATACAATCTTTTATTGCCGGTATCATTAATTCTTTATCATCATTTTTGACAACATATACATCATTAGCACCGGTTTCATATACATCCACCAGCTTGCCCAGATTTCTTCCGTCATCTGTAATAACCTGAGAATCAATCAAGTCTCCAACGAAAAATTCATTATCTTCTAGTTCCGCTGAATCTTCTCTTTTGATAAGAACTTCTGAGCCATTAAGTACTTCTGCTGTATTTCTATCCTCTACACCTTTAAATCTCATAATACAAAAATCTTTTTGGATCCTTGCAGATGCCACCTCATAGTTAATCTCTGTTTTTTTACTTTTTAAAATTACATTATGTAATTCGAGTAATCTCGAGACATCATTCGATACAGAATGTACTCTTACTTCACCCTTGATGCCTTGAGCCTTACCAACAATACCAACTCTTAATCTATCATTCATTTTATTTTCCTCATATAGCCTACTTGCCCAATGATTATAACAATATTTTAATAAAATGTCTTGTTTCTCTTATCTCATCATCTATAATCAGAGTCAAAAACCAATTAGATTAAAATAATTATATAATAAAAGTCTAACAAAAAAGTGAGACAGGCCTAAGCCTGTCTCGAATTTAATCAGCTATATCAACAACAACATTCTTGTCTGTTTTTGATGCTGCAGCCTTAACTACAGAGCGAATTGCTTTTGCAATCCTTCCCTTTTTGCCGATTACCTTTCCCATATCAGAGGAAGCGACATGCAGTTCCAGAATGATAGTTCTACCTTCGTCACGTTCTGTGACGGATACTTCTGACGGCTCATCAACGAGTGATTTTGCTATAAATTCCACCAGTTCTTTCATCACAGAAACTCCTTCCGATACTTATTTTACGAGGCCGGCAAGCTTTAAGAGTTTCTGAACTGTCTCAGTAGGCTTAGCTCCGTTTGCAAGCCACTTATTAGTAGCTTCCTCATCGAAATGATACACGCTGGGATCTTTTGAAGGATCGTATGTACCGATTTCTTCGATGAAACGACCATCTCTAGGTGATCTTGAATCAGCTACAACGATACGATATAAAGGTGCCTTTTTCTGTCCAATTCTCTTTAAACGAATTTTTACTGCCATTTTATGTTTCCTCCTTAAAATGTTTACTTATCGAGTCTTAAATCTATATATCAAACTGATTTTCAGCTTCGATACAACTACCTAGAAAGGAAAACGGAACATTCCGTTCTTACCCTTTCCTTTCATCATTCCGGGCATTTTTTTCATCATCTTTTTTGCCTCATTAAACTGCTTGATAAAGCGATTAACCTCGGCAATATCGACACCGGCGCCCTTGGCCAGACGATTCTTCCTGCTGATATTCATAAGTGCAGGATTCTCTCTTTCCTCCGGAGTCATAGATTGTATGATTGCAGAAATATGTATCATCTTCTTGTCATCTACTGCTGATGATATGGCATCCGTCTGCTTTGAAGACATTCCCGGCATCATACCAAGAAGGCTCGTAATGCCGCCCATTTTCTTCATCTGCTCCATAGAAAGCAGGTAATCATTATAGTCAAAATCGGCTTTATTGACCTTTTTAGAAAGCTTAGCCACAGCTTCTTGGTCTATTGAAGCCTCAGCCTTCTCAATCAGAGAAAGAACATCTCCCATTCCAAGGATTCTTGAAGCCATTCTGTCAGGAAAGAAAACTTCAAGATCTGAAAGTTTCTCGCCCATACCGGCATAATAAATAGGTTTTCCTGTAACCGCTCTTATAGAAAGAGCAGCACCGCCTCTTGTATCGCCATCTAATTTTGTAAGGATAACGCCATCAATTCCGACCTTTTCATCAAAGCTCTTAGCTACATTAACGGCATCCTGACCTGTCATTGCATCAACAACCAAGACTGTATCTGATACATTTATAACTTTCTTAACATCTGAAAGCTCCTGCATCATCTCTTCATCTACATGTAGACGTCCTGCTGTATCAAATAAAATAACTTTATGATTGTTTTTTCCAGCATAATCAAGTGCAGCACTTGCGATATCAGGAACTTTCATTGTCATATCAGAGTCAAATACTTTGACACCAACCTTGTCACCATTGACCATTAACTGATCTTTAGCTGCAGGTCTATATATGTCCATGGGAACAAGGAGAGGATTCTTGCCTTTTTCCTTGATCTTGGCTGCAAGTTTCGCAGCGGTCGTTGTCTTGCCTGCACCCTGGAGTCCAACCATCATAATAACTGTAACAGCCTGTCCGGTTTCGTATTTAAGCTCACCGGCTGTTTCTCCAAGGAGATTTGTCATTTCCTCATTAACAATCTTGATGACTGTCTGTGCCGGATTGAGGCCATTAAGAACGTCATGTCCTATAGCTCTTTCCTGCACTTTTTTAACAAATTCCTTAACCACCTTAAAGTTAACATCTGCTTCTAAAAGAGCTAATTTTACTTCTTTAAGTGCAGCCTGAACATCGGCTTCGGACAAACGACCTTTTCCGCGAAGGGACTTGAATACATTTTGAAATTTATCTGTAAGACTGTCAAAAGCCATTTACAATTCTCCGTATATTCTATCAAGAAGTTTTAATATTTCTTCTCTGTCTATATCATTTTCAGAAAGCAGTTCCTGAATTTTTTGTATATCATCTTTAATAGAAAAAAATCTTCCTACGACCCCAAGCTTGTTCTCATATTCTTCAAGAATAGCTGTGGTTCTTTTTACATTATCATGAACTCCCTGCCTAGTTATACCTTCATTTTCAGATATCTCTCCAAGAGAAAGATCATTTAAAACGTAGTCCTCATATATTCTTTTTTGATGTTCATTCAGAAGCTCTCCATAAAATTCATAGAGATTTCCTTGTTTTAATTTATCTTCCATTCGATTCACCTTACTTATTATACGAGGACAGTCCATTGCTGTCAAGTGTTTTTTCTTTACAGCAATGGGCTATATATTTTATTTAAAATAATTATTTCTTTAAACTATTTTTTCTTTAGCCTCTTTTTCTCAAAAAATTTTTTTAAATTTATTAAACTTCTTTTTTAACTTCTTTTTCTTCAAAAAGTGCTTCGCAGAAATCATCAGGATCAAAACGTTCAAGATCATCTACGGATTCGCCAACTCCTATATACTTTACAGGAATATAATTCAAAAGTGCAGATACAGCAAAAGCAATTCCTCCCTTAGCTGTTCCATCCATTTTAGTCAATACGATACCGGTAATGTCGCATACATCAGAGAATTCTTTAGCTTGAGATATTGCATTCTGTCCTGTTGTTGCATCCAGAACAACAAACGTTTCTTTATGACACTCAGGGCATTCTCTTTCTATGATTCGATTCATCTTGGAAAGCTCAAACATAAGATTTTTTTTGTTATGTAACCTTCCAGCAGTATCAATCATTAATATATCTGCATTTCTCGCCTTAAAAGACTGAATTCCATCAAATATAACACTTGAAGGATCGCTTCCATCAGCTCCACCTATTATATCGACGTCTGCTCTGTCTGCCCAGACCTCAAGCTGTTCTTTGGCAGCGGCGCGAAATGTATCTGCTGCTGCAATAACAACACTTTTCCCTTCATCATGAAATTTTCTGGCAAGCTTGCCAATGGTAGTTGTTTTTCCTACACCATTAACTCCAACAATCATAATAATAGATTTTTTTTTCAAAAAATCATAAGCATCTTCCGGAACATCCAAAAGATCATTTAAGATATCTATAAGAAGATTCTTGCAGCCAATTGGCGTTTTAATATTTTGAAGACTGACCTGTTCCTTTAATTCATCTATAATCTCTTCTGTTGTTGTAACCCCTAGATCTCCCATGATAAGCGTCTCTTCAAGACTCTCATAAAAATCATCATCGATTTTTGTATAACCTTGGAAAACGGTATCAACATCGTTTGCAAACCCATCTCTTGATTTTGTAAGTCCACTTACAAGTCTTTTAAAGAAACCCTGTTTTTCTGCCATTTATATACCCCTTTATGAATCTAACTGGTTTTCGATAAGATTAACTGATACAAGAACAGAAACGCCCTTTTCCTGCATAGTGATACCATAGAGTCTGTCAGCTTCATTCATCGTTCCTCTTCTATGCGTGATTATTATGAACTGCGTATTCTTCGTAAGTTTCTTAAGGTACTGAGCAAACCTGTCTACATTTGAGTCATCCAATGCAGCCTCAATCTCATCAAGAAGACAGAACGGAGACGGCTTAAGCTGCTGAATTGCAAAGAGAAGAGCGATTGCCGTAAGTGCTTTCTCTCCACCGGACATCTGCATCATATTTATCAGTTTTTTGCCAGGTGGCTGAGCTATAATTACTATTCCTGTCTCTAGGAGATCCTCCCCTTCAACTAGTTCAAGAGTACCCTTTCCTCCTCCAAATAAAGATTTAAAAGACTTATCAAATTCTCTTTGAATATCCTTAAACCCTTCTTTGAATTGTTCTCTCATCCCTGTATCAAGATCAGAAATAATCTTATGGAGAGACTCTTCGGCTGTTATTAGGTCGTCATGCTGTGTCTTTAGAAATTCATATCTTTCAGATACTTCTTTATATTCTTCGATTGCATTAACATTGACATTGCCCATAGCCCTGATTGAATCCTTAATGTTGGAAATATCCTTTTTAATACTTCCCGAAGCCATTATTTCCTCGTCTTTTAATGCCATGGTAGAATGTCTTGTGAGTTCATATTCTTCCCACATGTAATTATTCTGGTAATCAAGTTCCTCTTCTAATCTTTGGAATCGCGCCTTTAATTTATACAATTCCTTATCAAGTGAATTGATATTTTCTGTAACTTCAGAGCTCTTATCAAAAAATCCCTTATACTCATTATTGATTCTGTCTTTTTCCTCAATGCTCTGTCTTCTCTTTTCTTCTAGGGCAACCTTTTTATCTTCAGATTCTTGGATTTTCTTCTTTATATCCTCAATTTCGCCCTTTTTCTTTTCTACCTCTTCTTTAGCGTTATCAAATACAAGAGCTAATTTACCGATAGACTCTTCACTCTTTTTAATCTCATCTTCTAAACGCTGGATATTTTCTTCGATAAACGCCATTTTCTGAATAGCATTTGACTCTTCTATTCTTATAGCTGAGAGCTGGCTAACTAATTCAGGTTCGTTGCCCCTTGTACTATCGAGTTCCTCTCGAAGTGATATGATTTCAGAATTAAGTTCTTCCTGTCTGATCTCATATTCAGCTATTCGTTTTGCGACGTCTTCCTTGCCAGATTCAATATCCTTTAATTCTTTTTCAATTCTAAGTTTCTCGTCATCAAGAGAATTAGCTTTTTTAAGATGTTCAGCAAGATTTTTAACCGCAAGATCAAATTCCATTTTTGCTGTATTAAGACTTACTGCTGTTTCTCTAGCCTTACCCCTTAATTCATCTAATTCATCCTTATTAAGAGCTGCTGCTGTAACTGCAGAATCATACTTAGACTTTATTTCATCAAGGGCCTCTGTCAGTTCCTTCATTTCAGTCTTAAGTTGATCTATTCTTCTAGTCCTTCCGAGTAGATTGTTTTTATCTCTAAAACGTCCACCGGAAATGGATCCACCTGGTCTTAAATATTCGCCATCAAGTGTAACTATATGCTCTTTATGACCATTCTTTTTTGAAAATCTAAGTGCACTGTCCAGGTCTTCCATCACAAGAACTCTTCCAAGAAGATATTTTGTTACATCTGAGTATTTTTCGTCACATTCTATAATGTCAGATGCAACGCCAATAACTCCACTTTCATTTAATTCACCATTTGTGAATCTGTCTTCCTTGGGATGAACATTAGTAATCGGAAGGAAGGTAGCTCTTCCTAGCTTATTATCCTTGAGAAATGCGATCATCCTCTTTGCGGTTCCTTCATCTTCAGTGACGATATTTTGTATATTACCACCAAGCGCAGTTTCAATAGCAATTTCATATTTTTTGTCAACAGAAATAAGATCAGAAACTACACCTATAAGTCCAGGTTCTGAATTTTTATTTTCCATTACGCTCTTTATACTTCCGCCGAAACCTTCATAGCGTTCTGCCATGTTAGAAAGAGCATTCAAGCTGGCTTTGATTGTTTCAAATCTACTCTTTTTTTCATTTAAAGATACCGAAAGACTCTTCCTCTTCTCTTCCCACTCTTCAGCCTTTTCAGCCGCTATCTTCTCATTGGCAAGAATTTTGAGGTATTCTTCATTTGCATTTTTTAATGCTTTTTCTTTATTTTCTTTATCAGATTTGAAGCTCTCTTCTTTTCCTCTCTTTTCAATCAATTTTTGTACAAGGGAGGCTTTTTTAATGTTAGCCTGTTCCTTCATAGTATTGAATTTCTGTTCTTCTGATTTTACCGAAGCGGTATTTTTTAGAAGTTCTACAAGTTCTTCCTGATCTTTGGATACTGTATCATTAATATTTTGGATCTTTAAATCATATACATTCTTGGAATCAGATGCCTCTTTTAATCTGATTCTGATTTTTTCCAACTCTTTATGATTGTCATTTTTATCAGCAAGAGACTGTTCTCTTTGCTTTTTTTTCTCTTCTTGTTCCTGGAAAAGATTCTTCTTTCTCTCTCCAATATCTGCACCATTGACATCTGCAGATTTGATCTGCTCTTCGAGAATCGATATTTGATTTAAATACTTATTTTTTTCCTCTAAAAGTTCATTTTCCTCGAGACGATATTCTTCTATCTTCTCACCTGCAACGGTAAGCATTTCTTCAAGATCACCATGTTCTTTTTTAATCTTATCAAGAGATGCTTTTCTATCTTCAAGATCACGCTGGATCACTTCAGCATTAGATTTGGTTGATTCCTTATCCTGTTCGATCCTTGTAACTTCATTCAAGTAATAATTAACATCAAGTTTCTTTAGTTCTTCTTTGAGACGAAGATAGTTTCTAGCTGTTTCCGACTGTTTTTCCAGTGGTTCAACACGTTCTTCCAGCTCACGAAGTATATCGCTGACACGAAGGAGATTATCGTGTTCGCTCTCTAGTTTTTTTTCAGCTGTTTCTTTTCTTTTCTTATATTTTACTATTCCAACAGCTTCATCAAATAGTTCACGTCTCTCTTCCGGCTTACCACTTAGTATCCTATCGATCTGTCCCTGTCCAATTATAGAATATCCTTCTTTTCCGACACCTGTGTCGTAAAAAAGTTCCTGAACATCTCTCAATCTGCAAGGAGACTGATTAATCATATATTCACTTTCGCCAGACCTATATACACGTCTAGATACAGTGACTTCCTTAAAATCCACAGGAAGAGCATGATCAGAATTGTCCATTGTAATGGCTACATATGCAAATCCCAGCGGACGTCTATTCTCAGTTCCGGCAAAAATAATATCCTGCATACTGGCGCCACGAAGCTGCTTAGCACTCTGTTCACCCAGAACCCATCTTACAGCATCAGCAACGTTACTCTTACCGCTGCCATTAGGACCCACAATTCCAGTTATTCCATTATGAAATTCAAGAACTATTTTATTGGCAAAAGACTTAAAGCCTTGCATTTCAATACTTTTTAAATACATTTAGTCACCTATCTTTTTGAAGTAGCGTATTCCCTGCAAAGCAGCTTCCTGCTCAGCTGCTTTTTTTGATGAACCAGAGCCATAGCCAATAATCTGTTTCCCGATTCGTGCTTCAACATAAAAGACTTTTGCATGATCAGGGCCATCTTCATTAACAAGTTCATACTCAAGTCTATCACCATGTTTGGACTGAACAATTTCCTGAAGTGCAGTTTTGCAATCATGATACAGTGTTTTATTTTCTATATCAGTCAGGATAAATTTAAGTATAAACTCCTTGGCAGATTCCATTCCACCATCGAGATAAATTGCGCCTATAAGAGCTTCCATCGCATCTGATTTAATGGATTTTCTCTTTCTTCCGCCTGTCTTTTCTTCACCTGATGACAATCTAATATATCTCTCAATATCTATTTCATCAGAGCAATATGAAAGTGTCGGTTCGCATACAAGGCTAGCTCTAAGCTTGCTTAGGTCTCCTTCTGTATAGTCCGGAAATCCATTATATAAGAATTCGCTGGAAGTAACCTCCAGAACCGCATCACCCAAAAATTCCAATCTCTCATTATCAGAATGAGGCTTCATATGATGATTATTTGCAAACGAGCTGTGTGTCATTGCCTGAATCATCAGCTCAACATTATTAAACTTGTAACCGATTTTATTTTCCAATTGTTCCCAATCAGTCAAAACAATCTCCCTTCGTAGAAAAAGCCCTTTCCAAGGAAAGGGTTTCTCCGAAACGGGTATCCCCCGCCAAAATCAAACTGACTTTAATCAGTCATTAACAGTATCCTGTATAAGATCAAGTGCATCCTGAACAGTTTTAACGTTAGTTGCTTCTTCTGCATCAACCTCAATCTCAAGCTGATCCTGAACATCAAGAAGAATCTGATACAAGTCTAATGAATCTGCTCCAAGATCTCCTTCAAATGTTGACTCAGGTGTGATCTCATCCGGATCAACTGACAGTACTTCAGCTATACTTTTCTTTAAAACATCAAATTCCATTTTTCCCTCCTAAAAAATAATTATTTATCTAAACCAAGTTTATCGGTAATTGTTTCCTTTATGTTCATTTCTTTAAAATCTATACATTGTAAAATTGATGTACATACCTCTTTTGAAGTTGCACTTCCATGAGTCTTGACAACAAGACCATTTAATCCAAGCATAGGTGCACCGCCATAAGCAGATACATCAAAGCGTTTTAGCTCGCCTTTTAATGCCTTGATTGACAGAGCTGCTCCTATCTTTGTTTTAATGTTAGATGTAAAAGCCTTTTTCATTATTTTCATAAAAGACTTAGCAACGCCCTCATACATCTTGAGTATTACATTGCCAACAAATGCATCGCACACAATAACATCTGCATAACCAGCAGGTATCTCTCTGGCTTCGATGCTACCTATAAAATTAATATCCGTTCTTGCCTTCAACAGCGGGAATGTCTCTTTTACAAGAGAATTCCCTTTTTCTTCCTCTGCGCCAACATTAACAATCGCAACCCTTGGGTTATCGATCTTCATAATATCCTTCATATAGACAGAACCCATTACCGCAAACTGAACAAGCCATTCTGGCTTACTATCTACATTGGCACCAGAGTCCACTAAAAGTGCAGGTCCCTTTTCAGTAGGTATAAGTGGAGCAAATGGAGATCTCAAAACGCCCTTGATCCTACCAACTCTTAACTGGCCTCCGGCTAAAAGTGCTCCAGAATTACCTGCAGACACAACCGCATCAGCCTCTTTATTCTTGACTGCCTCCAAAGCTCTTACCATTGAAGAATTTTTCTTTCTGGTAATGGCCTTGACCGGATGCTCAAAAGTCTCGATGATTTCAGTAGTTGGTATAACTTCAAGTCTATCCTTGTCATAATTATACTTAGAAAGTTCAGAAACTATTTTATCTTCTGTGCCAAAAAGCATGACCTTAACCGCATCAGATTTTGAAACAGCATCTACAGCTCCCTTGACTATTTCACCTGGAGCATTGTCTCCACCCATACAATCAAGAGCTACAACCGTTTTCTCTCTCATAAAATAACCTCTTTTCGATTTTTCATTATATCAAAGCATAATACTATATAAGAAAAAATAAGTAAAGAAAAAAAGAACCTTCGCAATATTGCGAAGGCTCTTAAGCGTTTTTGTTATCAATCCTTGGATACGATCTCACGCTTGTTGTAAGAACCACAGTTCTTGCATACTCTGTGAGGCATCATAAGAGCTCCACATTTGCTACAACGTACAAGAGTTGGAGCAGACATCTTCCAGTTAGCTCTTCTCTTGTCTCTTCTTCCCTTGGATGATTTATTCTTAGGGCAAATGGACATAATTTACACCTCCTTAAAATTTTCTAATAAATCACGAAACATTTGACTACGGGGATCCGGAACTTCTCTGTCACAGCCGCAGTCCCGTTCGTTCAGATTCTGACCACATACAGGGCAAATACCCTTGCAATCATCTCTGCATAAAACCTTTGTTGGCCACGAAAGAAGTATCCACTCACAAAGAAGCTTGTCTACATCAAGCAGATCATTCTCAATGAATGTTATCTCATCGTCATCAGCTTCGAAAATCAATTCTCCGTTGCTGATCCTATACTCTTCATTAACTGAAATATCAATTGTATTCTCGACAGGAGTTAAACACCTATCACATGGAATAATGACATTAGCAGTAGCATTAAGAGAAATCCCAAGTCTCCTTCCGCCATCATTAATGATTGTAACATCAATAACATCCGGCATATTGACTTTAAAGGACGATGCGCAATTGTCAATCTCATCAAAATCCACTGAAGCAGCAATCAAAGATTTCTTATCAATATTCTTCAGTAAATCACTTAGATCAATAATCACGTTCTTCTCCAATCCACACTTAGTTGATTATACAATATAATTAAGCATTGTCAATAGTAATTTAGGTATATTGTAACAATACATTATTTGTTTCCATCGAGTACATCTACAGTCTGTCTGGCAATAGAAAGTTCCTCATCTGTAGGTATAACATAGAACGGAATCTTAGAGTCAGAAGTTGTTATAAGTGTATCATCTGAAATATGCATAGGCTCATTGGCCTTCTCATCAACCTTAACACCAAGAAAATCAAAATATTCAGTAACAAATTTTCTGATATAACTATTGTTTTCGCCAATACCAGCTGTAAATGCTACTACATCAACTCCATGCATTGCTGTGATATAAGAACCGATATATTTCGCTACTCTGTAGCAATAAGCTTCAAGTGTAGCTTTGGCCTGTTCATCGCCCTCTTGCATTGCCTTGGTAATGTCTCTAAAATCAGATGATATTCCGGACATTCCCAGAACTCCGGATTCCTTGTTAAGGATCGTAATTACCTCATTCAAAGATTTATTGTAATGATTTGCAATATACTGGATCACAGAAGGATCAATGTCGCCTGAACGAGTGCCCATTATCAGGCCCTCTAGAGGAGATAATCCCATAGACGTATCAACAGACTTACCATTTTCAACTGCACATATACTTGCACCATTTCCCAAATGACAAACTATGGTGCGACACTTGTCATATGGTTTGCCTACAAGTTCAGCAGCTTTTTTTGATACGAAGCTATGGCTTGTACCATGGAATCCATAGCGACGAAGTTTATCTTTTTTATAATATTCATTAGGTATTCCATATAGATATGCCTTTTTAGGCATTGTTGCATGGAACGCTGTATCAAAAACTCCAACCATAGGTATTCCAGGCATAACCTTCTGGCAAGCTCTTATTCCGATGATATTGGCAGGATTATGAAGTGGTGCAAGATCATTGCACTCCTCAACTGCCTTGATCACATCCTCTGTAATAAGAATAGCCTTGTTAAATGCTTCTCCGCCATGTACTATCCTATGTCCAACAGCATCAATATCAGAAAGACTCTTTAATACACCTGTTTTCTCATTAACAAGGGAGTCAAGAACAAACTTAACCGCTTCAGTATGAGTCGGCATATCATAATCGTATACTTCCTCTTCTCCGCCTGCAGGTCTGTATTTTAACACTCCGCCAGCACCGATTCTCTCACATATTCCCTTAGCCAGAACCTTTTCTGTATCAGAGTTAATAACCTGGTATTTAAGTGATGAACTACCACAGTTGATAACTAAAATGTCCATTTTAATATCCTCTTTTCGTGTTTTTTTCTCAAACATTTGTTATTATACTAGATAATGCTATAGTTTACAAAGTCTAAAAATCAAAACATTAATTGGAGATAAAAATGATCATTTCCTTCGTAATATCTGAGTTTAATCCTTTCCACAACGGGCATCTTAAACCGCTTGATTTTTCAAAAGAAAATCTTAAGGCTGATTATTGTGTTGCTATTATGAGTGGGAACTATGTCCAGCGTGGTGAGCCTGCTCTATTTTCAAAATATGCCCGGACAATGGCTGCACTGTCAGCTGGATATGACATGGTTATTGAGCTTCCATTTTATGGTTGTATCTCAACTTCTCAAATTTTTTCCGAAGTTGCAATTAAAACTATAAAGAAAACAGGAGTTGCAACTCATTTCGTATTTGGGGCTGAAAACAATGATATAAATATGTTTGAAAAAATAGCAGATTATATATATAAGGAACCTTCAGATTATATTGAGCTTTTAAAAGAAAACCAGAGCCAGGGAATGACGTTTCCCAAGGCAAGAAGTGAAGCCTTATCTGCACTTTTAAAGGATAATAAAGACTTTAGCAGAATCACCGATTTTACAAGTAGTCCTAATAATATTTTGGGTCTAGACTATTGTATCGCTACCATAAAAAATAAAGCTGACATTATTCCCTTTCCAATAAAAAGAGAAGGCGGTGATTATCATGAATCATCCGTCCTCTCATATTCAGCAGAAAGTATCAGAAAATATATAAAGGAAAATATAAATCATCCATTTTTAAGAGATTTTTCCGATCTTGAAAATGTTATGCCTTATTCTGTAGCCCGGATCATCATAAATGAACTTCAGGAAAACAGATTTTTGACATGGGATGATTTTAGCACTTTACTTCTCACTAATATTCTCACATTACAAAACAACTATAACAACTCCGATTTAATTAATAGGATCAAAAACCTTGCATCAACATATAATAGCCCAATTGATTTTATTGAAAAGGTTAAGACTAAAAATATAACTTACTCAACTGTCTCAAGGGTCCTTTTAAGCATTCTGCTTAGGTTTGACAATGATGTAAAAGCTGACATAGGATGTATGAGGCCTGATTACCCTGACTACATCAGAATACTAGGTTTCAAAAAAGAGGCATCTGATCTTTTATCTCTAATGAAAAAGAACGCATCTGTTCCTCTTGTGGTTAACCCTGCCCATGACTCACTGCTTTTGACCGGATTTGCTCAAAAGCAGTTTATTTACAGTAATAAAATATCAGAGATCTGGAGAGCATCTGCAATAATAAAAAGCAAAAATTCCATTCCAAATGAATTCCAAGCCAAGTATCCTGTAAAAATATAAGATTTTAGTGATGGAACAATCTAAATCCTGTAAATGCCATTGTCATATTATGCTTGTCTGCTGCTTCTATTACATTGTCATCTCTAATGGAACCGCCAGGTTCTGCTACATATGACACGCCACTTTTATACGCTCTTTCGATATTATCTCCAAAAGGAAAAAAGGCATCAGAGCCAAGACTTACACCTGTATTTTTATCGAGCCATTTTCTTTTTTCTTCTCTGGTAAATGGATCTGGTCTTTTTGTGAAAACCTTTTCCCATAAGCCATCCATTAACAGATCATCGCTTTCCTCTCCAATATACAGATCAATAGCATTGTCCCTGTCAGCTCTTTTCACATCATCTCTAAACGGAAGATAAAGTACCTTATCGGCCTGACGTAAAAACCAGTTATCTGCCTTATTTCCTGCTAATCTTGTACAATGAATTCTAGACTGTTGTCCTGCTCCGATTCCAATTGCCTGACCGTTTTTTGCATAGCACACAGAATTAGATTGCGTGAATTTAAGCGTGATCAGAGAAATTAATAAATCGATTTTTGCATTTTCGGGAAGATCTTTATTTTTCGTTACAATTTCTTTCAGGCAAGATTCATCTATTATTCTGTCATTTCTTCCTTGCTCAAACGTAATACCAAATACCTGCTTTTTTTCAATAGGCATCGGTTTGTATGAAGGATCGATTTCAATTACATTGTAATTGCCTTTTTTCTTTTCCTGTAGAATATTCAAAGCTTCCGGTTCATAACCAGGTGCTATCACACCATCAGAAACTTCTCTTTTGATTATTTTTGCCGTTGGAACATCACATATATCGGATAGTGCAATAAAATCTCCAAATGATGACATTCTGTCTGCTCCACGAGCCTTAGCATACGCAGAAGCAAGTGGTGAAAATTCCATATCCATGTCAGAAACCCAGTATATCTTCTTTTCAATATCATTTAGTGGAGTTCCAACTGCTGCACCAGCTGGAGATACATGCTTAAATGATGCTGCAGATGGAATTCCTGAAGCTGATTTAAGCTCGCTGACAAGCTGCCATCCGTTTAAGGCATCGAGGAAATTAATATACCCTGGTTTTCCATTTAAGACCTTAACCGGAAGTTCACCATCCTCGATAAATATTCTTGATGGCTTTTGATTGGGATTGCATCCATATTTTAATTCGATCTGATTCATTTTTTCTCCATAATTGTATTAAAATATTATTATCAACTAATTTTTATTTACTATCCTGACTTCTTTTTTACCCGTTTCAATATCAATATACAGAACATATAACGAAATCTTATTTTCGTTATTAAGGCTAGACCATATCTCATCGGTAAATTCATCAATTGTACCATTTAACTCTAACTTCTCAGGCTCGCCTGTAAAAGATTTAAGTGGATTGCCATCAGAAATATAAGTATGAATAAATCTTCCCTCTCCTTTTAATGGTTTATCATATGAAAAAACATATCTATTAACACATTCAGGATTACCTTCACAGCTTTTAATGATCGAGATCTGCATAGAAAAGTTCTCATCAGTATTATCAAGCAGTGCAGAGATTCTAGGCGTATAATTAGGTTCATCCGGTTCGAATGTTCTCGTTCGAAGTGATTGTTCAAATGTAAGTCCGTTTTTCAAACCATCATAAACAGTATCCGTCTGATCGCCATTTGTGACAATTGTATATGCGCCGAGAGTACGAACAGGCGAATAAATAATAAGGCTTGGATCCGTCAATTTAGAGGGGTCGAAAGCCTTAGTCTTAATTCCATCTTCAGTTTTTTCGAAAACACGGTTTCTGCTATTCTCACTTCTTCCCATGATAAAATAAGCCGCTACTGCACTTTTCCCATCCATTGATAACCCAGTTATAATACCTCTTCCCGGATATGAATTATTGCAGAGTAGATCCTTTACGGATAATAATGACATGTCTTTTCTCCTTCAATTTGTAATCAGTTCAACAAACGTTGATTATTATATCATTAAAAGTGCAACTTGGCATTGATTTTTCAAATATAATTATTTTAGTGTAACATTTTAAAGCATTTATCTGAAATCTAATTATTCACTTAAAAAAATCCCATGCATCTCTGCATGGGATCTATCACCTTTTATGTTATACATATGATGAAAAGATATCGCTATAATTCGTAGCAGAATACTTACCATTACTATCATATCCTGTAGTTCCTGTGATCCTTCCTGAGATTGATTCGGCCTGATTAGAAACCGTTGAGCCATAACTGCCGCTTCCCTGAAAGAGAGACTGAACATCAGACATATTGCTCTTTTTAAACAAATCCTTATTAACAGAAAGCTTCGAATCGGAGCCTACCGTAATTCCAATTTTATCAAGTGTCTTTGAGTTTATTCTGGTTGCATTAAGCATATTTGATACATTGGTATCATTGCTAGAGGAATCCAATTTATCTGTTGAGCTTATCAAGTTGTTATAAGAATTAACGAAATCACTTACAGCACTAAATATTTTGTCTGTATTATAATCGTATGAATTATTACTGACGGAATAAGATTTCGTAAACAATGAAGACGTTCCTGTTTTTTCCAGTTTATCAACAGAATTCTCCAGTGACTTGGCATCAGAAACGACTTGATTTTCTTGTTTTGTATTCTGAGTTGTTGCATCTTTGGCAAGCTGATTGATCTTATCCTGTGAAGAAGTCTTCTTGGTACTAGAACTGTCTTCTTTGTCATAGTACGCTTTAACAAGCTTACCATATGAACCATTTTTTATACTAGAGTAATCGTTGGTAAGCGATGCAAGATTATTTACACCTGTTGTACTAAAACCTGCGAATAATGTCTGAATAGACGAGGATGTCCAATTATTCCAACTATTATTACTTATATTGATACCTGACATGATCCGCTCCTTCCTTGGCATAATCACCAGTCAATCATTTGGCTTCGGTTAGTAAAAGCAGAATTTTAATTCCATTTAATGACAATATTATATCACCTTTTGTCTAAAAAGTCATCAGATATCATCAATTTGCCAGTCAATTCCATTTTCACCATGTTTTTCCAAAAAAGAATTGGCCTTGCTAAAATGTTTGCACCCAAAAAAGCCATGATATGCAGAAAGTGGACTGGGATGTGGAGCTTCAAGAATAAGGTGATTTGGATTATCACCTAATAATTTCTTTTTTGCTCTGGCCGAATTACCCCATAGCATAAATACAATGGGCCGGTCACTTTTTCCAAGAGCTTCAATTGCAGCATCCGTAAAATTTTCCCATCCCATCCCCTGATGTGAATTAGGATTAAGTGCTCTTACTGTCAGAACAGCATTAAGCATAAATACTCCCTGTTCTGCCCATTTCACTAGGTAACCATTATTGGGGATTTTAAGTCCGAGATCAGAATTCAGTTCTTTATATATATTTACAAGGGATGGCGGTGTTTTAACTCCAGGCTTTACCGAAAAACAAAGTCCATGAGCCTGGCCTATATGAAAATAAGGATCTTGTCCAATAATTACAACCTTAACTTTAGAATAAGGTGTCAAATGAAAAGCATTAAAAATCTCTTCAGATGGTGGAAAAACCTCATAATTATGGTACTCTTCTTTAACTTTTTCAAACAGATCTTTATAATACGGTTTCTTAAATTCAGGTTTTATTACATCTAACCAGTCATTCTCTATAGCAGACATTTTTATCCTTCTTGTACATATATGATTTTATCGTAAACTTTTCTATCAACTATTTATTTTCTGATGATTCATTACAGAAGGCTGATCTTTAGCATCTTATCGGAAGATCTTTATCTGATAGATACTTTTTTAAATCATTGATCTGTAAGGTTCCATAATGAAAAAGAGACGCTGCAAGCGCTGCATCAGCATGTCCCTTAGTCAGGGCTTCGAAAAAATCTTCAGCTTTGCCAGCTCCGCCAGAGGCAATAACGGGAATTGAAACAGCATCTGAGATCATTCTAGTCAATTCTATATCAAATCCCTCTTTTGTGCCATCTCGATCCATGCTGGTGAGAAGTATCTCTCCTGCTCCAAGACTTTCTACCTTTTTTGCCCATCCAAGTGCATCAATATCAAGCTCTATTGTTCCGCCTGCTTTGCTGAGATGATACCCTGTTTTATCAATATTTTTTTTTGCATCTATAGCCACAACTATGCATTGACTTCCAAATATATCAGCCCCTTTTCTGATCAGATCAGGATTTTCAATTGCTGATGTATTGAGAGAAACTTTATCTGCTCCAGCTCTAAGTACATCTCTAATATCTTCAATACTTTTTATACCGCCGCCAACTGTAAATGGAATAAACACATTTTTTGAAACATTTCGAACCATGTCGACAACTGTTTTTTTCTTATCAAGTGATGCACTTATATCAAGAAATACCAATTCGTCAGCTCCTGCCTCAGCATATGCCTTTCCTGTTTCTACCGGATCACCGGCATCTCTAAGTTCCTTAAAATTGATTCCCTTAACAACTCTGTTGTCCTTTACATCAAGGCACGGAATGATTCTCTTAGTAAGCATACCTATATCTCCATAAAATTCTTCAAAATGTACATACCTGTATCTCCGCTTTTCTCGGGATGAAACTGACATGCAAAGAAATTATTCTTTTCAATAGATACATCCATGTCTACTCCATAATTGGTAACAGCTGTAACCATTGTTTTATCAGAAGCATCAAGATAATATGAATGAACAAAGTAAAGATAAGGATCTTTGGGTATACCGGCAAATAACCTTCCTTCATTTTTTAAAATGCAATTATCCCACCCCATGTGTGGGATCTTGATACCGCAACGTGATGGGATTTTTTTAATTACGCCATTTAGTACAGATAATCCAATAGCATCCGGACTTTCTTCACTTTTTTCATATAAAAGCTGAAGTCCAAGGCATATCCCAAGAAAAGGTATATTATCATTCATTGCTTTTTCTATAATAGGTTTAATATTAGATTTATTTAGGCTATCCATTGCTGCGCCAAAAGAACCAACTCCCGGAAGCACCAGGTGATCGCATCGAAGAAGCTCGTTGATATCTCCAGATAAAACGCACTCTGCTCCTATCCTGCCAAAAGCATTTGTTACACTTTGAATGTTGCCGGCACCATAGTCGATAATTCCAATTTTCATAATTAGTCTTTCTAAATTACGGGTGTCTATACAGACACCCGCTTTTTATATTAGTTTTTATGTTGAAATAAATTTACTTCTTTTTTAGCATCCCAAGTGATCCTAGAATATCATTCAAGGCCTTTGTATATTTCTTTCTTGTACTCATCTTATAAATATCATTAGCTTGTTCCGGGGTAACATTAAACTGATCACTCAATGCCTGCGTAATAATATCAACCTTCGACTGATAAATATCCGTAATACCCAGTTTCTTAATATATGCACTGTTTTCCTTTGCTCTTCCACAGGCCATAATTAATTCATTCAGCGCCATATCATATTTTTCTTTTCCAATAAAGCTGGTATACCTATCTATACTATTAACAATATCCGCCATTTGTGCTGTCTGCTTATATAATTTTTCTTCATTTCCTGTATAGGTTCCACCTGCGAGAACATCATATGCATCCACATAATTTTTCATATCAGCTTCGCCCTTGGCATAAAGACTATTTGCCTCTTGCAAATCTCTTTGATCAGCAAACGTTTTTGTTCCAATCAAAATCAGTGCTATAACCGATATTGCAAGAATAACTGTCATCACAAGAACCTTTTTCGATATTTTAGGAGAGTTATCCTTGGGCTTTGGTGGCTTTGGTGCTTTAGGCGGTTTAGGTTCTTTCTTAGGTTTTTCTTTTATAGGCTTTTCTTTTTTTGGCTTATTTTTCTTTTCTTCTTTTTTTGCAGCACTTTTAGCCTTGTTTTTTCTGAAAAATCCCAAAATCAGGCCTGTTCCATCATCATCAGGATCTTCCTCTTCCTCACGCTCCATTTCGCTGAGGATCTGATCATTTTCTTCAGAAAACACTTCCGGTTTCTCTTCTTTTAAAACGACTGTATTATCGGTAGTTTTATCTTTTTTCTTAAATGAAGAAAGAATCTTCTGAAGAAAACCCTGCTTTTTTTCACTTTTTTCTTCTTCTCCACTCATAAAATCAGGATCTCCAGGACCCGGTTCATCCATCACATCCGGAACGTTATCATCAAAGCTATCCTCTGCCTCTGGAAGAGTCTCTCCACTAGAATCAGCATTTAATAGATCAGATATTTCTCCGAGATCACCATTTCCATCTCCTTGTAAAAGAGATATCAGATCATCGGCATTAGATCCATCTTCTGATAAATCCATATTGTCTGCCGGTTCATCAAGTGAGAATTCTTCTTCATCGGTTGGAACTGTTAATGATATAGACTCATGATCGGACAATAGTGCATCATCTGGATCTTCACTTTTATTGTCCTCATGATCCATTTGAAGTGGACCATCAACAAAGTCCTGATCATCACTATTAACATAATCATCTGATTCGTCATCATCTGACAATTTATCAGCACTTTCTTTTCCAGAACCTTTGACTGTTTCCTCTGCCTTAGCCATTATCGACTCTATTGAAAAATCAGCATTATCCGAAGCCGTCTCATCTTCGTTATCTGAATCCACTGATATATTAGCTTCATCTTCGATAATTTCTTCTCGAGCATCTTCTTGAAAATCATTTTTGTCATTAAATTCTTCAGGTTTTCCTGTTGCATCAATATACGAATTTTCGATATTATCATCAGATTTTTCAACATCAGTATCTGAGTTCTCATTGTCAGTATATGAATCTTCAATATTAGTATCTGAATTATCAGTGTCAGAATTATCAATGTCAGTATCTGTATCATAAAAATCGTCAGCATCCGCCTTCGAGTATACTTCCTTCTTGTTATCAATATCCTCATCTTCATTATTATATTTGTCAGACGCAAATCCAATTTCATGTTCAAATTCATCGATAAAATCATCTGATTCTTCTTCATCCAATGATGCTTCAAAATCCTTCAAAAAATCGGCTTCGGAAAGAGCTCTTTTAAGATTATTTCTATCTACTGATTTTGGCTCATAGCCCTTAAGTCCTGTGCGTTCCAGAAAATCATCATCAGGGCTTACCCTTCTTCTCTCCTGGTAACGGGCTTGTCTTTTTTTATCAGCATCACGTTCTTCCTTAGACTTCTGATGTCTGACATCCTGGATTGAATCCAGAAGGTTATCCAAATAGTCTTCCTGATTAGGCAATTTATACCCCTCCAAAAAAGGGAGAGATGCGAGAAAATCACACCACTCCCTTCAAATCTATATATCAGTCTTTCTTAGCTTTTTTTCTTGCTTCTTCATACTGAGCGACAAGACGGTCAACTGCACCGACAAGCTTTCCTATCTCAGGCTTTGTCAGCTGATCATCTGCGCCAACCGACTCACCCTTTCTTCTGATATCATCATTGATGAGAGATGAGAAAATAATTACAGGAATATTTTTAAGTTCATCATCAGTTTTTATAAGCTTGCAGAGCCTATGTCCGTCCATCTGGGGCATCTCGATATCTGTTATTATCAAGTGAACCTTATCGAGGACATCTCCCTCTTTTTCCATTTGAACCAGCTTGTCCCAAGCTTCCTTACCATTGTAGCTGGTGTTTAAATTAGTATAGCCTGCTTTTCTCAAGCTTTCATCTACCATCTTCATAAGCATCTTGGAATCTTCAACCAACATAATAGGTGAAGCACTTCTGTCTTTTGAAATGTAATTGTCCATATCAGATACCTTAAGGGATGTCTCTGTATTGATTCCAGCTACAATCTTTTCAAAATCAAGAATAACTATCAGTCTATCCTCATATTTTATTACTCCGGTTGCTGTTCCTGCACCATCTGAATTGATTGTGGAATCAGGAGAAATAATTTCTGCCCATGATACTCTGTGAATACCAAGTACAGCATCAACATGAAAAGCTGTATTCAAATTGTTAAAATTGGTAATAAATAAAAGTCCATTTTTCTGATCAGCATCCTCACATCCAAGACATTTTCTCAAATTGATTACAGAGATGATCGTATCTCTCGGCATAAATATTCCTTCAACAAAAGGATGAGAATTAGGAATAGGCGTAACCTCTTCATAAGGCATAATTTCAAGAACCTTTGCAACGTTGATACCATAATGTATATCCTCGATGGTAAATTCCAGTATTTCAAGCTCGTTAGTTCCTGTCTCAAGCAAGATATTTGTATCCATTTAAAATTCTCCTCTCGTCAATTAAATACTGACATTTATGACTTTACCGTCTTTTGTAATTTCCAGTCTCTGATCTGTCAAGTTAGCTGCCTTTTCAGAATTAAATTGGAAAAGTAAAATAAATTCTTGCGATTTACCCGCAGGAACAACACCATTATACGTAGATAACTCATTTAATACCCAGGCCGTTGTAGAACCATCCTGACTCATGTTATTTGATGTTTCTGTACCATTTAAAACAAACTTATATTTATATCCCTTTTGAAGAAAATTGATACTGATATCGTTTGATGTTGTATTAGTTCCCTTCACCTTAACCACCACCAGTGAATTACCTGATGAAGGTGTAACTGCAGAATAATTATTGACCTTGTATGCATTTACGACTTCTGTCGGTTCCATTTCAAAAGTCATGCCATCAATTCCAAGTACATCCTGAATAGAGGACGTAGTCTGGGCTGATGTATCTGTAGTCGTCGTATTGTCTGATGTACTGGTTTTATCAGTTGAATTTCCTGAATTAGAAGTGCTTTTACTGGATTTATCAGTTGAGCTTGTAACATCAGAAGAGTTCTTTGAATCGCTTGAAGATCCAGACGAACTAGTGGAACTTTTAGAGTCATCCACGAGTTTTATATTGCCCTGCCCCTGCTTCTTGTTATATTTCGCAACCACAGCCGTAGAATAAGAAACTATCATTTTTTCTTCCTTGTCTGTAAGTGAATACAACTTGTCGCCGCATCCCGTAAATAAGAAACAAGACAGGCCGAGAAGAATCGCTATAATTCTTTTCTTTGATTTCATCCTGTCGTCTCCTTTGCAATAATTGTATAAATATTTACATTTATCGTATCATTTTTGTACAAGATATTCAACAAAAAACATCTTATAACACGGTATTATTTACTAATTATACAAGAAAAAATGCAAAAATTTAGAATAAAAATCAAGCTTCGTCAAAAATAAAATAAAACATAACTCCATTATCCTTGTTCTGAACCCCACAATCTTTATGAGAAATATCTGCCAAGGCCTTAACAACGGATAATCCTATTCCACTCCCACTATACTCACGGCTACGAGCCTTATCAACTTTATAGAATTTTTCAAAAAGATGTCCCAGGCTCTCCTCAGGAATTTGATCTCCTGTGTTAAAGACTTTAAATATCACTTCTTTATTATTGTTTTTCTCAAGAGAAATTTCTATTTTCTTTTCTCCCTTTGCATAATGAATAGCATTTGATAGATAATTATTGATGATTTCCTCTGTAAAAAATACATCTCCCCATACATATATCTTTTGGCTATCATCAAATATAACCTTGATATCTCCTCTATCCAACAGAATCGAGGAATTGTGAATAAGCGCAGAAATCACCGGAACAATATCAAATCTTTCAAGTTCAATATCATTATAACCAAATTCAAGCTGATTAAGAGATAATAATTGTTGAACAAGATGATTCATTTTTTTACTTTCATCAACAATTACATCAAGATAATATTTCATATCCTCAGGATTCTCTGCAACGCCATCAAGCAATCCCTCTGCATATCCCTGTATAAGAGATATAGGAGTCTTAAGTTCATGAGAAACATTAGATAAAAAGTCTTTTCTCATAGAATCTGACTGATCTCTTATCTCAATATCATGTTGAAGCTCAATATTAGCTTTTTTTATGTCCGCAATTGAATTTTTGAGATTTTCCGACATATCATTTAGATTAGAGCCTAACATATCAATTTCATTAGCCTCTTTTCTCGGTGAATATCTAGCATCAAAATCGAGATTTTTCATTTTTAACGATAAATTAGACAGTTCTGTAATCGGTCGTGTAATCCTTCTAGTAAGAAATGCCGTTAGAAGAATACTAATCGCAATAGCTATGGCTCCAGCTGCCAGCATGAACTGATTTGAAATTTTAGCGCTTTCTACGATACTTTCAAGTGCTGAACGAATAACTACAGTGTTGCCATCAGGCAAATTACCCCAAAGAACAATAAAATCCTGCTGCAGATTGCTGTCTTCCTGTTTTTCAAGTGTATACGATGATGTGGATTCGTATATAGTTCTCTCGTCATCATTAAAATTATTAAAAACTGAATCCATAAACTGGCGAACCAGATTGACACTTGTATTGCTCTCTGCTGAAGACATAACAACAGAGCCATCTGGCGACATTATAACTATAGTCAGATTGCCTGTTACGCACATCCTGTCAAAATCAGGTATATATGATCTCTTATATAGCGTTCTGTCTACACATGCAGACTGAAGATTTGAGTATGTTTCCTTAAGTGTAGCTGATTTCTCTCTTGAGTATATCTTCTCAATAAAAACAGCATTTAAAAGAAACATCAAAATAATAATTACAATAATTACTGATGATATCGTAAAAAAAATCTGGCGAAAAAGACTTCCGCTTTTTGATTTAGACGACTTCAAATTTATACCCCATTCCCCAGATAGTCTTGATGTAATTGCCACAGTCACCAAGCTTACTTCTGAGTTTTTTTACATGTGTATCAATAGTTCTGGCATCTCCATAATAGTCATAATTCCACACATTATTTAATATCATATCTCTAGAAAGAGCCATTCCTTGATTCTGTATAAAGTATGTCAATAATTCAAATTCTTTTACAGAAAGGACAATTTCATTATCATCAACCTTGGCCACATGCGCGGACACATCAACACTTATGCCTCCAGCATTTAAGACATTGTCACTTCCAGAAGAAATTTCTTCTGATCTCCTAATGACTGCTGATACCCTTGCCACAAGGATCTTAGGTGAAAAAGGCTTGGAAATGTACTCATCCACACCTAATTCAAATCCCTTTAATTCATCTTCCTCAGATGATTTCGCTGTGAGCATAATTACCGGAATATCAGAAGACTTGCGAATCTCTCTAAGGACCTGATATCCATCTAGAAAAGGCATCATAATATCAAGGATAATAAGCTTAAGGTCAGGGGTATCGAGGAAAATATCCAAAGCTTCTTTACCGTTTTCTGCCTCAAAAACTATATATCCTTCCCTTATTAGAAAATCCTTAACCAATTTTCTAATTCTGCTCTCATCGTCTGCAATAAGAATTTTAATACTGTCCATATCAATTACCTCTGTATTCAGTTTTTCGAATTATCGTAAACAATACCAAGCTTATTTTCTTTTTCTCGCACTGCTTTTTCACG
>ERZ795062.334-NODE-334-length-41659-cov-110.585881_pt1 | contig 41659 bp, 31 predicted proteins | sample MGYA00375146_ERZ795062 | MGnify/ENA primary metagenome ERZ795062 (study PRJEB30191, sample SAMN05720281) | activated sludge metagenome | isolation source: Anaerobic digester | place: USA | collected 2015-07-16 ...
CAACTGCCCGCCAGCGGGGAGAGATGACATTGGCCCGTCTGGAGACGGCCGTCCTCCAGGCGGGGCTTTCCATGCCCAACAGGACTGCCGACTTTGAAGGGGTTTTCGTCGTGGGCACATCACCCCAAATTAACTTGCTTACGCCTTTGAGGAATGTGATCAGCGGGTGGAACAAGCCCGTGTATTTGTGCGAGGTTGCCGGCACCGTCGGGACGACTACTTACTTCAAAAAAATGGGCCTCGTTTACTGCCTTGGCTCCGGCATAGGCGTATTGGAGGAGGGACACGAGGTAGCTGACAATGACCCCATTGTGCTTAAATTATCGGCGGCTTGCCCCGATAACCAGGTAAAGGTGGCAATGGCAGCGTCGACAACCGACGGTTGGGTTACCTTTTCGGGCTGCCAGACACCATTTGTTGTAAGGGAAATTAGCAATGATCGCAAACAGCTTGGCGTAATGGCCTCGAATAGAGACCTGATCCCTTTTTTTGCCGAGCTTCAATACTTGCGGGCTATGTGCGCTTACGTTATCTCTCCTGGCGGTACGTCACCACAATTTTACATTCAAGACGTTACGCGAGGCCCCGCCCAGCCCATCATGGAGGGCGTGTCTCAGGTGCTTTTTTCATTCAATGAGAACAGCAACCTTTTTACGGTCCATTTGCTCGTGAGAGGAAACCGAAGATTTCCCGGGCAGGTGACTTCTAGTGTACCTGGTTGGCCAGGCGCTATTTCTGATGAGGACAGGCATTACAGGCTTGTCGCCATGTCGGCCTCCTGGAGGGTGAGGAACTGATGAGAAAAAAAAGAAAGGCTATAGCACTGCCTCTGGTGTTGGTGATAGTGCTCGTTGGAGGTGCTTTAGTGGCGGCGGCCTTTTGCATAACTGAAAATTACTATTCCAGCGCCAAGCAGACCGTTACCAACACTCGCCTCTACAACGCCGCCGCGAGCGGCGTCGAGGAAGGCAAAGGGTGGATATATAAAAACATAAAATCGGGAAGGGTTCCGCGCTGGAAAGATAAAAACGGCGACGGCATGCTTTCTGAGGCAGACAGGCCCAATTCTGACGCAAAAATCTACGAGGCTCTCATTGCCAGGGTCAGGACTGGTGATACATTTCCAGTTAAAGGAAAATGGACTACCTCCATGGAAGACGGAATAAGTTTGGACATCGTCGTTTACGACTCGGCCTACGAACCCCACCCGGATTTGACGGATGACTACGAGAAGGGCTTTCCTCCACGAATTCGTCCCCAGCTTGAAGAGGGAAGCTATGTTGTAAGGCCAAGCTACGCCGTGGCCGGAAGGGGCGGAGGGTCAACGGGGGAAGGCGCGCCGGGCACGGACATAGGCGTTTACCTAATTCGATGCACCGCTACCTACAAAGACAGATCGAGCACCGCCGAACAGGCGGTCGCCATGCGGTTTTAGAAACCGCAAACAGGGGTGTAACCTCATGAAAAAGTTTTTATTAAATATTAATGTTATCAAACGCGTCTTTGTTATGGTGACGGCTTTGGCCGTCATTGCCTTCGTCCCGCTTGGCGTTTTGCCTCAGGCGGCTGGCGAAGCGCCTGTCCTGCCAAGCTGCAACAAGCCCTTGCCCGAAGGCTACGCCCAATCCGTCCAGCCAAATGTATTGCTTCTTTTGGACACCAGCGGGTCGATGTCCTTTAGGAGCGCAAGCGATACATCCACTTATGGAGACGGGAGTAAGCCTTATAAGTACGGTGATAAAATATACAGATATTTTGGGCGAGATCTCGATAGCTCGAACAACAACCCTGACGGCCCCTATAATTACCACCCTAATCTCGCATACATCGATGACGCGGATTTAACAGGCATAAGCCAAGGATACCGCGATGCATACTTTGCCAAATACGGCAATCGGTACCTATATCCCAACGACAGCCGAATGTACAAATTAAAACTGGTGCTGTGGGAGATTTTAAACGACCCCGGCCTTGTTTCGGGGTTGCGGATTGGGCTGGCCACGTATTATCAGGAAGGATATGAATCTCCACAAGTTCCAAGTGTTGGTGTGTATTACCGATGGCTACCTACAGAAGATGGATCACGACAGGCGCTTTCATGGGAGGGCAGCAGCAGTTGGGACAGGGCATTGCTTAGGAGGTTTTTCAAGTCCACCGACGAGCCGGGAGGCATTGAGGAGATAGCAAAGTGGGTTGACGGCATAGAGACTTTCGACAACCCGGAGCTGCGCGCTCACGGCGCCACGCCTCTTGCGGCATCTATTTACGGCGCGGATGCTCATCCTGACAAGGATAATCCGTACAGGGGCGATGCAAGAGACTTCTTTCTCATGGATGGGGCGATAAACGCCTGGTGTCAGCAGAACTGGCTGATTGTGCTTACAGATGGGAGGGATACTTTAGGGGGTAATCCCGTAACGGCTGTACAAAATCTTTACAAGGCAAAAGATAATCCGCAAGATAAATGGCCTTCTTTTTATGTCAACAAAGCCCAGCCCGTCAAGACCATGGTCATCGGCCTCATAAACCCAAATGCATCAGGGGTTTCGGAATTGAAAAAAACATTGAACCGCATGGCGGACATGGGAGACGACGGTAAGGAAAACACCTCAAGCCATGCCTACTTTGCCACCGATGTGGATGAACTTATGCAGGCCTTTAAGGATATATTCAAACAAATACAGAGCTTCAAATCGACTGCAAGCGCTCCGCTGGTGAGCCCGCCCATTGGAGGCCAGGAAGGTGGGGTTTACGTCCCTAACTTCGTGCCCTACATAGAAAGGCAGTGGACTGGTCATTTATACAAATATAAACTCAATACGGATGGAATCATGTCTGAGCTTCCGGTGTGGGATGCCGCTGCAAAGCTTAATACAAAATCTTACAGCGCTCGAAACGTGTTTACCGTGAACTGGAAAGGCGGAAACTGGAAGCTTGACTTCAAAGAAAGCAATGCTTCGACTTTGGCCCCGATGCTTGGGCTTACCCAAGACCAGGCCTCCAAGTTCATAAAATGGGCCCTGGGCAGCGACGAATGGGACGAAGCCACGGGATCCGAGAGATACAAGCTGGGAGACATATACCACAGCGGCTTGGTGGAGATCGGACCCCCAAGGGGAAGCAACCCTCACGGGGATTACTGGACATTTAAGGAAACCCATGCCGGCAGGGAAAAGCTGGTCTACGTTCAGGCCAATGACGGAATGCTTCATGCCTTCAAAGCCGATACGGGAGAGGAAAAGTGGGCCTTCATCCCTCCAAATGTCCTGGCTGAGGGGCGAATGACGGGCATGAAGCAGGATTTAGCGAAAAGCGGGGGTACAATCACTGTGACATGGCTGGATAAGGCGAAATCAAACCCGAGGTATCTGCTAGACGGTGCGATAACGGCAGAAGATGTCCTGCTGAGTGACGGGGAATATCATACTGTTTTGCTCGGGCTTTTAGGTTACGCGGGGCCAGGATTTTATGCCTTAGACGTCACCAACCCTGGCGACCCGCAATTTATGTGGGCCGTGGAAAACGCTATATACAACCGCAAGGGAGACAAACTGCTTCCGAGCAGTGAACTTAATGTATCCTATTGGGCGAGAAGTGGGGGTACCGTTACACGTATGGATAAGCCCCATGGCAAGAAAGAGATATCGGATGACAGCGACTTGGACTACAAGGACTTGCGATTTACTCAAAGCACGCCCGGAATTGGTTATGTGATGTTGGATCAAGGGCAAGGCCAACCCTTGAAGACGCACTGGGTAGCAATTATGGGAAATGGCTTTACGATGGGAATTGAAGGTGATGATAATTCCGTGTCCAGTATTTACGTCATAAGCATAGAAAATGGCAAGCTGCTTAAGGTGCTGAAGGATCCTTCCATGAAACAAATTGCGACGCCCGTAACCATACTTTGGGCCGGCTCTAATCATCAAGTCAAGTATTTTTACGTAGGAGGCGACAGCGGCACGATACACGAGGGAGATTTAACCAGTTCGGAACCTGGGAAATGGTCGGTGAACAACGTCTTCACTATAACAGTTGATAACGATATAGTACATCCCCGCATTTCCTATATGTTAGACGCCGCATACATCAATCGCAGCAAGTGGCTTTTCGTCCTTGCGGGAGATTGCGAAAGCTTGACGAGATCAGAAGATGAAAGAAATTACATCATAGCTGCAAACGTCTCTGCAGGATCGAAAAGCACAAACGACCTTGAACAAATAACCTACAAAACGGTCGCTGCTGGCATGAGTGGATGGTATATGGAGCTTGATGCGCTTGAATGCGCCACAACATCCCCAGTTTACTACAACGGCCACATCTTCTTTTCCAGTTACATAAAGTCGAAAGACCCATGCAGCGTGGGAAAGAGCCGAATTTACGTTTTAAACGCCACGACCGGCAAAGGCGCTTTGACCGGTGATGCCAAATACGTGAAGCTTGAGGGAGTCAAGGTCTCAGGCATTGTGATTTCCGAGGGACGTGTTTATGCCGGTGTAACAAAATACCCGCAGGTACAGACTACCATTCCGGACGACCTGAAGGTCGGAGACGAGCCTGCCGCCATCCAGAACGGCTTGCTTGCCTTCGATGTCCCGCCCGAGGTGGCAGAGTGGGATTCTGCCTACCCGAGCGGCGTTATGGCGCCTTCTTACTGGAGGAGGTGGATACCGTGAGGATGTCAAAGTTTTTCCTGCTCTTCTTTGCAGCCTTTCTTTTTGTCGTTGTGCTCTTGGCAAAGCCCGGGTTTTGCGAAACGGATATTTACTACGGCATGCTGTCTAAGCTTCAATTAGACCCGCCATACGTTTTTCTGTCCACTGCAGAGGCGCAGGGGCTAAAGAAGTTCACGTGGGCTGTTGACGAGACGCTTTTCATCGGAGCAGACGGCCAGGAGATGACGCCCAGGCAGTTTGCACAGGCTTACCAGGGTAAAAGCGTGGAAGTTACGGCAGAAGGTTCTAAAGTTAAGGTCATAAAAAGGGTCTTTTTCTAAGGAGGTGATCGGGCGTTCAGAAGGAAACGGTACTACGCTGGTCTTTCCATAGAGGGAGGGGCGATCAGGTATCTGGAGCTTATGCCTACGTCACATGGGTTCAGGATAGCGAGAAGCGCAAAGGTTTCGGTTGAAGAGGACGCGATAGCATAGGATAGGATCGTGAACATGGAACGTCTTTCGTCGGTGCTCGGTAGTTTTAGTACAAAATTGGGCAGCAATTTTGTACTTGCAATAGGGCTGGCTGTGAGGGATAAATCATGACTGTCAAAATAGATTTAAGGCCACTGGGTGTAAAGATAGCCGAGAGGAAAAAGGTCGATCTTCCGAGAGTGATCGCCATGGTGCTCATCCTTGTCTTTATTGTTACGTCATGTTTTACTTCTGTTTACGGCATCTTTGTTTTAAGGGAACTTGTGGCTAAAAGACAGGCTTTAGAGGCGAGCGTGGAAAAATTGACGCTTGAGGGCAAGAGGCTTGACGGTTACATCGCACAAAACAAGGAGAAACTTGATTTGTACGAAAAAGCGCTGTCTTTGCTGCGGGAAGACATACCTTCTGTCGAGTTTTTTTCTGCCGTTATGGCATCCCTGCCCAACGAAGTCTGGCTTTCCCAAGTTCGGCTGGTCCCGGGCAGAGCTGACGTCGAAGGTTATGCCTTCGCGGAAAACGATGTCGCCGCCTTTGCTTTAAAACTGCTTAACGCCAGTGTCACTAGCTCCATTAGCCCTTTGGTGACGTCTAAAGAAACCAAAAAGGGCAAGGATGAATATGAAAGAACCCTTGTGAAGTTCAGCTTCACCTGCGACATCAAAGACTTCCTGGGGACCTTTGAAGTGGCCAAAGGAGCTGAAAAGGATGAAGTTGAGCGTTAAGAAAGCACTCATAATCTTTTGTTTTTGCCTTGTGATGGGGGGATTTCTGTGGTTTCAGCACGCTTTGAGCGCAAGCATCTTGCAGGAAAGGGATGCCATAGAGGGCCTTGCCAAACAGGAGGTGAGCTTGAAGGGCGCCATTGCGCAGAAATACGCGCTGCTCGAGGTTTACCGCGATGCCTTGAGCGAAATGGAGCAATCTCGCGTTGAATTTCCGGCGGACAACGTGGCGTTTTTCGCGGCCATAGAAAAGGTCATGGCGGGAAATAAACTTAAGATCAACAAGGTTAATCCTGTCAAATCGACTACTCCGGAGAGGACCGCCGTGTTGGTGTCTTGTGAAGGCGATTACCTCAATTTCCTTTCGGCCATCTCCGATATGCGGGGCAATAAACCGGCCGTGCGCTTATTTTCCTTGTCAGTTAAAGGGCAAGAAAAAGGGCCGGTGAGTGCCGATATGTCGATAGAGACCATCATGAAAGGGGAGTGATTTGGGCGTGGGTGAAACGTGGAAAGATGCTTTTGCCTCATTGTGGAATGGCCTTCTTTACGGAAGGGGCTCCCTGCGGTTTTTGCGTATACTGTTAGCCCTGTTGCTCGTCTTGAGCATTGGATGGTCGATCTATCTTTACAGACAGATAATAGCCTTATCGCAAATAACTCCGTTAGAAACTCCTCCGATAAAGCGGGGCGTGGAAGAGGAGAAGAAATTTGCCGAGATGGCCAAGGGGTTTGAGGAAATCGTTCAGGCGAGGTCAACCAGCGGGGAGTTTGTCTACATCGCCTCTACATTGGACAGGTACCCCTTTAACGAACCTCCCATGCCTGTGGTGTTGGCTGAATTAGCCAAGACTGCGGTAAGAGAAGGGGAAGTTTCGCCGGCATATGAAGAAGTATATCTGCCGCCCTACATGGAGGTCCGCGCCGTCATGGTATTGGATGGGAAGCCCATGGCTCTAATGTACATCGAGGGAGAAGGCGACGGGCTGATCGTTTCTCCGGGATATAAATTCGACAACGGGAAAGGCAAGGTGGTCAGTATTACCCCGACGAAGGTGGTGGTATTATGGGCAGGAACGAAAATGGAATTGGGGATGGATGTGCTATGAGAAGCACAAAGAGAATGGCGGGTTTTATATTGGTCATTATGTTTTTATGCTTTGTCTTTGGCGTTTATTCGTGCGAAAAAGCACTGGCTCAAACGACCGGCAGTACGACTGCTGAAGAAGCAGTACAAGACATGCCTATATTCGGGGGAATAACGGTACACCAGGCGGGTTCGTCCCTTTTGTTGGTGGAGATAAAGGGCACAAAATTACCCAGTCCCAAACTTTTGCATTCCGATCCCGGAAATATGGTCTTCTTTTTTGCCGAGACCATAATGCCGGCTCAACAGTGGTCCAGAAGCTACAGCTTTCCTCTTTTGAGGGGGATCGAAGTCGTAAACGTTGAAGGTGGCCTTGAGCTGCGCCTTTTTACGAATGAACTCCTTGAGGTCAAGGAGATAAAGGGAACGGAACCGGCACCGCTTTACAGGCTGCAACTAGGGCCCGTTGCTTCTAAGCCTGTCGAAGAACCCGCGAAAGAGCCCGAGGAGCGCTTGCCCTTGTCGCTCAAAACGGGGCCCAAAGACCCCATGGCCATCGCTTCGCCGGTTACACTTGAGCTCAGGGATACCGAGCTAAAAGATGTCTTGAGGATGCTCGCCAAGTTCATGGGCATAAACGTCATAATAGATCCTTCCGTGCCGCCCACCACTATAACCTTAAGCGTAAAAGACGCACCCTTGAGGGAAGTTTTGGCCTATATAATGCGGATGAACAACCTAAACTATGCCATGATGGGAAACACTATTTTGTTTGGCACCCCGGAAAACCTCGCTAAATCCCTCGGGATGGAGCAGACTAAGTCCTTCAAGATAGCCTACGCCGATCCCAAGCAGATTCCCTCTATCCTTCAAAGCCTGGTGGGGATCGGTAACGTGGCCGTCGATGAAAGGCTTCGTACGGTATACGTGACGGGAAGGCCCGATAATTTGCGGGACGTGGAGCAGCTCCTCCAAAGGATCGATCACCCTGGCCGCCAGGTCATGCTTCAGGCGCGCCTCATCGAAGTGAGGGATACGGGCAGAAAGGAGCTTGAAAGCATCGTAGATGCCGTTTACAAACACTGGTGGTTTTCCTACGGGGCAGGCGGTGGCTCTATCGGTTACGTCGATTCCAGCGAACCGGGAACTTTTGACCCTGACGATGACAGGCCTACATCGCCCCTCGATGTGGATCTCGTCGATATAACAAGCGGGACGCTTCGAATGCTCGATGTGGGCATAAGAAACTTGGTTGAATCCAACAAGGCAGATATTTTGGCAAGTCCGTCGGTCGTCACGGTGGACGGACAAAAGGCATCGATTGCCCTGACCACGAACATTAAGTACATCTCCGAACGTGACGAAGCGGGAAATCCTGTGTATACGGAGGAACGGATCGGACCGACACTGGAATTTACGCCCATTGTAGGCAGGGATAACACCGTTACCATTAACGTAGAGATTTCGACGGGCGAAGTCGTCGAATGGAGGGCCGGAGGTATGGGAGAAGAAGTTCCCGTCACCAGCTCCCGAGACGTCAGCACCATGGTCCGAGTCAGAAATGGCGAACCCTTCGTCATAGGCGGACTTTTTGACAGGAGAAAGACCGATACCGTTACCAAAGTTCCGGTGTTGGCCGATATTCCTTTGTTGGGCGAGATCTTTAAAACCCGCACGAAGCGCGAAGAGGAGTCCGAAGTTGTCACCGTGGTCGTGCCCTACATTTTAGATGTTCCCGATACCTCCATAGAGGTGAGCGAGCTCGGGAGTTTGAGCACAAATGCGACCGCTAAATGACAACGGCTAATTTAAGATATCGGTAGGTTGATATACATAAAAGGCCCCCTTTAAAGGGGGCCTTTTATGTATAAATCTTTCGCATGCTAAATTTCCTAAAATTTTTAATAAATTAACTTGCCATGAGGGCCTTTTAAGTGTACCTCCTGCGTGCCCGATTTTTCTTCTTCCTCTGATTGTTTATCCTGTTTACCTCAATGTAAATTAATGCTAGAATGAATGAACAGAAATTACTTTTTTCATCACATTTCTAAGGGGGAGATTGGAGATGAAAAAGGAAGAAGTGTGGTTTGCCGATGCGCATGCGGCAAATTGGGTTGAGTCTCTCGTGCCAAAGGCCAAGGATCTTTTCTACGAAGCCAAGCTCAATGAATGCATTGAAAAAGGTGACAGCGTTGCCATAAAGATACACTTTGGCGAGTGGAACAGGACGAGGTGCTTGCGTCCCGAACTGGTCGCCGCCATAGTCGAAGAAGTCAAAGCTTGTGGTGGAAGGCCCTTCGTCTGCGATACTACTACATTGACTTACCATGCTTATAGCTCCAGGTTTATTGGAAACCTCGCCCTGGAGACAGCGGCGCGACACGGTTTTACCGAAGGCGCCATGGGGTGTCCGGTCATCGTTGCCGATGGCTTTTCCGGCGACGATGACGTGAGAGTCGAGGTGCCAACCGGCGTTATCTTGAAAGAAGCTTATGTGGCTGCCGCCATTGCTCATGCCGACGCGATGATTAACCTGGCACACGCAAAGGGACATCCGGTAGCTTCCTTCGGTGGCTGCATCAAAAACATCGGCATAGGAGGCCAGTCAAAGCGGGGCAAATACCACGAACACCTTGCCCATTGGGGGACGCCTGAGGATTTCATCGGTTGGCCTGCCAGATACCCCGAGAAGTGCCTGGGCCTGGATTGTCCTTTTCATAATCTGTGCGAAGATTCCTGTCCCAGAGGCGCCTTCCATATCGATGAGAAGGGCCATCATTTCGATGCCGAAAAATGCTGGTTATGCTATTCCTGTCAAATCACTTGCATGTTCACGGGACATGAATGTCTCGTCTTCATCCCGGATTACTTCCCCTATGCTCAGATAGCCATGTCCGATGCCGCAAAGGGCGTCATGCTTACCTTCGAGCCGGGAAAGGTTGGCCACATGGCTTACTGCATCGATATCGATCCAAACTGCGACTGCATCCCCTGGGCGACGCTGCCGGTGGCGCCTGATATCGGGGTGTTTGCTTCTAAAGACCCCGTCGCTATCGATACTGCAATACTTGATATGATCGACGCGGCTCCCGCATATCCCGGAGGAGCTAATAAGGCCTTGGAAAGCGTGGAGGGCGGTTATAAGCAGGGCCAAGACAAGTTCGCGATCACTCAAGGCACGTCACCGCGCTATCAGCTCACTGCCGGAGTCAAAAACGGACTTGGCATCATGGAATACGAGTTGATAACCTACAAGCCTCCTTACAACGAAGAGCACATCGCGAAATGGCAGATCAGGCCCACCCCGACGACGCTCATTCAACGTGAGATGTGGAAGAAGCGTGATTTTGTGTTGGAAGCTGAACCCTACAAGAAGGTACCCTTCGAGGAAAAGCCCAGTCACGAGGACTTCAAGCCGGGGGACCGTACCGAGTACTTAAAGAAGCTCCCCGTCAAGGAATGGGCGGATGCCGTAGGAAAGGACTAAGCCGATGCCTGCGGTGCATTTTGTCGGCGCGAGGGAGCGTTATACTTCTTCAAACGTGATTGAACGATTTAAGGGGGCCTTGGAAAAAGGCGAGCTTCACGATCTTTTTTCGCAGGGTGATCTCGTCGCGGTAAAGTTTGATGCTGGAGAGAAAACCGCTTTAGGTTACGTTAGGCCACCGATTGTAAAGGCAATAGTTGATGCAATTTATTCCTGCGGGGGTTATCCCGTGCTTTTAGATACCTTAAATATGAATACCAAGGCCTCCGATGTCGGCCGCAATTGGCTTGAAGCCACTGCTTTGCATGGCTTTAGCGTGACCAGCTTAGGCAAAAGCCCCATGTTGGCCGATGGATACACAGGCGAGGAGGAGCTCTTGGTGCCCGTAGAAGGAGGAGAGTTGGGTGGCGTTGAGGTCGCCAGGGCCATCGCGGAATCGCACGCTCTTGTGGTGGTATCTCATGTTGCGGCCCATCCCTTTGCCGGACTGTCAGGGGCACTCGTTTCCTGTGGCGTGGGATGCGTGTCCTTGAAGGGAAAAGGCAGGGTACATGCTCCCTTGCGCCCCATTTTCTTGCAGGACCGCTGCGATGGTTGCGGAGAGTGTGAGAAGCATTGTCCTCACGGTGCGGTTAGCTTAGAAAACAATGAACCACAACTGGATGAGAAAAGCTGCATTGGTTGTGCTTACTATTGCACAGCCGCCTGTCCAGTGGGAGCAATTGTGATCGACAGAAGCTCAACGATGCGCTTTCAAAAGCGGGTTGTTGATTCCGCCATAGCTGTAAATACTGCCTTAAAAGGCAAGGTTTATTACGTCAACGTCTTAATAGACATTTGCCCATATCCGGATTGCTATCCCTTTTCAGATGTTCCCTTCGTTTCAGATCAGGGAATTTTAATGTCCTCAGATCCTGTGGCGCTGGATAATGCCACTTTAAGCGTCATAGATGAGGCTCCAGGCCTTCCCGGCTCCATCGCTGACGAGTGCGACGCCCTAAGCCCCGGCCGGGGGAAGTTATTCCATATAACGGGCGTCGATCCCAAGGAAATGATCCTTTATGCGGTGAAACAGGGCTTGGGACAGGGTGATTTTAGAGTCTTCAAGGTGTAATATAAACAAATCAGTCGAAGTGCCGTTGCAAAAATTGACCAAGTCGACTGAAAAGGGATAAAATTGTGCTTTCGCTCGCGATTGCGTGGGTGAATGTGTATGGCCTTTAAATTTTTGAAAGTACAGATTATGCAAAGGTGGTGGCCCTATGAATGTTGACATCGGAAGAGAACAATTTGAGGAGATGAAGGCAAAAATTAGGGAAGAGACGTTGAAGACCAAGGGTCCACTTGCCTTAGCGCTCAAGGACGTCCGCCACAAGATCGCTATTTTAAGCGGCAAAGGTGGTGTCGGAAAGACGGTCGTTACCGTCAACCTGGCCGCGGCGCTAAAGAAGAGAGGTTACGAAGTTTGCATTTTCGATGCCGATCTTCATGGCCCCGCCGTTCCCAGGTCGTTGGGCTTGTCCGGCAGGATGGACGTAGTAAGCGACCATGACCACCCCGGTCACCATGACCTTCGCTTCAATCCACTCGTTACCTCAAAGGGCATAAAAGTTGTGTCAGTGGCCTCCATGTGGGCAACACAGGATCAACCCATAATGTGGAAAGGTGCCCATAAGATGCGGGCCATAAGACAGTTGATTGCGTCAGTCAACTGGGGAAGCGCCGATTTCCTGCTTGTAGACCTTCCCCCGGGCACGGGCGACGAGGTCCAGACCGTGATGAGATCGATCCCCAATCTTGACGGCATGCTTGTTGTAACGACGCCTCAAAGGCTTTCAGCCATGGTTTGCTCGCGGGCCATAAGCGCCGCAAAAGAGTTAGAGGTGCCTTTATTGGGCTTGGTGGAAAACATGAGCTCGCTCGAATGTCCCTCTTGTGGGATGGAGATGTTCCCCTTCGGCAAAGGTGAGGGACAAAAGCTCGCACACTTAATGGAAGTTCCCTTTTTGGGCAGGATACCCATTGAGCTTGACATGGGAGAATGCATCGACGAAGGGGCCCCTCTCGTTGACAAAAAACCGGATTCCGCCTTCAGCCGGATTTTTGACGAGATCGCCTCTAAGTTAATAGCTTCACTTAGTGAGAAGTGATGTGCCATGACAGATGCTAAAGGTGTGGCCGAGAGTAAAGGAAAACACGGTAATGACTTCATTCGAAACGTCATGCGCATTGGCAAGAAGGCGCTTAAGTTGCTTTATCGCCTGAATACCGACGAGATTACCTTGGACGAGTTCGTCGAAGGCCTGATCTCCCTCAACGCTGCAGATATGTTGGCTGAATATTGGGAATACGATGAAGGTGAGGGCTACGCCCTAGACGTAGGACGACAAATTTTGTGGCTAATAAGCTCACTCGAGAAGGACGCTTACCATCAGTTTGAACGTTACGGGATTACCGCTTTTTACGAGGATTTTCGCGAACTAAGGGATTACCTCCTGTCTTTAGAAAAGCATTGCGGTATAAAATTGTAATGCCCGCATTTTCCGTCAGTTTATCCCAAAACTGGCGCCGAAGTGTATTGTATAATGGCTAGAGATTATAAAAAGAGGGGACGTTAGTCGTGTCAAGCCAGGACCTTTATCGTTTGAGAAAGCAAATCGAGTCCGTTGACGAAGAAGTTCTTCGCCTTCTTGAAAGACGGGTCGATTTGGCCAAGAAGGTAGGCGAAGTCAAAGGTGATGCCTCAGTTTATGATCCTTCCAGGGAGATGGAGATCATAGAGAGGCTTTGCAATTTGACTAAAGAGTTGGATCCGAAGTTCGTCAGCCTGCTTTTTCGAGAAATTATATCCTTTTGCAGGGCCGTTCAAAAGCCGATAAAAGTTGCCTGCATGGGACCCGAGGGTTCCTTTTCCCATGAAGCAGTCGTTTCTTTTTTGGGAAGGTTCGTAGATGTAGTTTTTGTCGAAAACCCTGCAGAAGTATTTGATCATGTATCGAAGGAAAAAGCCGGGATAGGGGTCGTGCCTGTTGAAAATACCACAGAGGGCACCGTTTACTCCACCCTGGATGCCTTTGCTACTGCCGAGCAAAGCATATCGGTGATCGGCGAGGGACAGCTGCCCATAAGGTTGGCCCTGGCGAGCGAAGAAAAGACGATGGCTGACATCGAGGAGGTCTACTCTCACCCCCAGCCCTTCGGTCAATGCAGAAACTGGCTTCATAAAAACTTGCCCTGGGCACGGCAAATACCCACCTCAAGCACAAGCTACGCCGCAAAGATCGCAAAGACAAAAAAGAAAAGCGCCGCCATATGCGGAAGGCTCGCAGCGGAACTATACGGGCTTAATATTTTAGACGAAGGCATAGAAGATCACCCCTATAACGCTACCAGGTTTTGGCTCATCGGCCGTGCCTTCGCAAGGTCTTCCGAAAGGTGCAAGACCTCGATATTGTTTAACGTAGCCCATAAGCCGGGGACTTTGTTTCAAGCTTTGGAGCCATTATACAAAGCAGGACTCAATCTTACCTTGATCCAATCGCGCCCTCTTCCCGGGAACCCCTTCGAGTATTTCTTTTTCGTGGATTTCGAGGGCGACGTTGGGGAAGAAAAGGTAAAGAAGGCGCTTGCGGCGATGAGATCCAGGGTCGAGCGCCTGCGCGTCTTGGGTTCCTACCCTCAGATAAAGTTTATAAAATAAGGGCCTGCAAACCCGTCCGAGTCGCGATAATGCCTTTGGGCCCCTTTAGCGCACTGCCGCTTGGTAAGCATTTTTGAGCAGCTCTATCGAGATTTCTTTCACTTCGCACTTTTTGCCTTCCCTTGGAAGCACCATCGTGGGCTTTCCGCTTATGAACTTTTTATCTCTTTGCATGAAGGGGAGTGCCTCGTCAAAGACTTTATATGGTCTGGTGGGCAGGCCAAAGTATTCGAGCAGATCTTTAAGCTCGGCCAAGATATCCCGCTGGCAGGTTCCAAGCATGACTGCGAGGTTAGCCGCCACGACCAATCCGATGGCAACGGCGTCTCCGTGTTTTATCTCGCTGTAATTAGAGCAGGCTTCCAGGCCGTGAGCTACGGTGTGTCCCAGGTTTAGGCGGGTCCTCGCGCCCGAAGTTTCCCTTTCATCTTCTCCCACAACTGAGGCCTTAAGCTCGATACAGCGTTTTACCATTTTGAGCAGGGCTTCAGGTTCTCTTTCAAGGACCGATTTTCTGTTCTCCGAAAGCCAGCGGAAAAATTCGCGGTCTTCGCCCAGGCCGTATTTGATGACTTCTGCCATTCCCTGCCTGAATTCATCGTCGGGCAAGCTTAGAAGACAGTTTACGTCCACGATCACACAGCAGGGCTGGTGAAAGGCCCCGACCAGGTTTTTACCTTGAGGCAAATCTACGGCTGTCTTCCCGCCGATGGAGCTGTCAACTTGCGCTATCAGAGTTGTAGGTATTTGTACGATGTCTATGCCTCGCATCCAAGTGGAGGCCGCAAAGCCCGCCGCATCTCCCACGCATCCTCCGCCTATGGCCAGGATTAAGCCCTTTCTGTCGATGTTGTGCCGGGCAAATTTTTCGTAGATGAGCGAAACTTGATCTAAGGTCTTTCCTTCCTCGCCTCGTGGAAGCAGGTGTGTGCCCGATATTTTTTTGATTTGCCTCGAAAATAGAGTGAATGACAGCGGATCGCTTATCACGAAGGGTGCTCCGCTGTGCTTATCTGCGATGGTATCCAGGATATCGTTAATATCATCGCAGGAGGTTAATATGCCTCTGCCTATCACTATGGGATAGCTGATGCCCTTCTTTGTCTTGGCCCGCACTATTTCGTAGTTTCCGCGAGATGTCCTTTCGGGCTGTATTATGTCTTTGCCCAGATTATCGATGATGATTGAAGCGACCTGATCAATGAAGATTTCGTCGGTCGAGACGCGCAGGTGGGCGTCCTTGTAAGCCTCGCGTCGTTTATCTAGCAGCTCTGCAACGTTGTCTTCTTTAAGAAGCGGCCTTTTCCCCGGTTGGCGGGATGCGCGCTCTATTATGGTCTTTACGGCCGCGTCTAACATTATCAGCGTTCCGTTGGCAAAAATTTTTGCCTTGTGCTCAGGATTTACCAGGACGCCGCCGCCCAGGCCAACTATGACGTTTTTTAGTTTAAAGGTTTCATCGAGGGCACGTTTCTCCAGCTGCCGAAAATGGGGTTCGCCGTAATTTGCGAATATTTCGGCAACGCTCATCCCGGCCATGGCTTCCACAAGGTCATCGGTGTCGAGAAAGGGCAGCCCCGTCATTTCGGACAGCTTGCTTCCGACGGAGGTTTTGCCGGCCGCCATGAAACCTCCCAGGTACAACCTCAGAGATGGCCCCTTTGTGTCAAGTTTTCCTTCTTTCGTCTCTTTTATTGTTTGTACTGTACTAGACATGAAACATCCTCCTCGTCCTGTTTACGTGTTTTTCAAAGCGGCACTTTAAATCTTCTACTCTGTCGCCGCCGAACTGCTCGCATATGACTTGGGCCAATACAAGCGACGTCATGGCTTCGCCAACGATGCAGGCAGCTGGGACGACACAAACGTCGCTTCTTTCCACATGGGCGAGCGCTTCCTTTTTTGTCCCGATGTCGAAGGTGTGAAGGGGTTTCTTTAAGGTTGGGATGGGCTTTAAGGCCACATGAACAAATATGTCTTCGCCGTTGGTGACGCCGCCTTCGATTCCGCCGGCATTGTTTGTCCTTCGCCCCCACCGGTCGGAGGAAAGGATGAATTCGTCGTGCACCTCGCTCCCGCACATTTCAGAAAGCGAAAAACCTCCGCCTATCTCGACGCCTTTGGACGAGGGTATGGACATCAAAGCTTGTGCTAATCGGCCGTCCAATCGCCTGTCCCATTCGCTGTAAGATCCTATGCCGGGTGGCATGCCTTTTACGGCAACTGCAAAGGTGCCGCCAAGGGAGTCGCCTTCTTCTTTTGCCCTGTCTATTGCCCTTTGCAGGCGCGGTTCGTCTTCTTTTCTTGAGATTCCCATGTCCGAAGAGCATGCCCTTGTCCATTCTTCGTCGCTTTCGGGCAGATTGACTTTTTCTTTTCCTATGGACGTGACGGCGCTTTTTACGGTAATTCCGAGCTCATTTAAGAGCATCTGACAAAGCGTCCCGGCTATGGTCCAGGCGGCAGTACACCTGGCGCTGGCCCTTTCCAAGACGTTTCTTGCGTCTTCAAAACCAAACTTTGCCATGCCCGATGCGTCGGCGTGCCCCGGCCTGGGCCGCGTGATGGCCTTTTGCCCGACACGTTCTTCATTTAAGTCGAAGGCGTCCATGATGTCTTTCCACTTACCCCATTCGCTGTTATGAAGGACGACCCCGATGGGGTTTCCTGTGGTGACGCCTCCTCTGAGGCCGCTGTAAAACTCAAATTCGTCTTTTTCAAGCTTCATGCGGTCGCCCCGGCCGTAGCCGCGTCTTCTCCGCGCCAATTGCCTTTCTATGTCGCTTTTTGAGATCGCAAGCCCCGAAGGCATGCCCTCGATGATGATCAAGAAACCCTTCCCATGGGATTCGCCGCTGGATAAAAGGCGTATGCTCATGATTGGATCCTCTCCTTGGCTTTGGTATTTTGGGTCAGTTTTCTCAAGGTTTCGAAAAAACCAGGGTAGGATATGCGGACGCAGTTTTCTCCCTCCAAATATAGGGGGCTTGTCGCGACAAGGCCCGCCACGGCCAGAGCCATGGCTACGCGGTGATCTCCGCAGCTTCTTGTTTTTCCGCCTGCGAGGGCGGTCTTGCCTTTGATGATCCACCCGTCCTTTGTTTCTTTTATTTGGGCGCCAAGTTTTTTTAAGCCCACAGCCATAGTGTGAATCCTGTCGCTTTCTTTGACCCTTAATTCTTCAGCTCCCGTGACTTCGGTGATCCCTTCTGCCTGAGTGGCGGCCACCGCTAAAAGTGGAAGCTCGTCGATCAGTGAAGGTATCTCTTCGGGCATCACCTTTGTTCCTTCAAGTGACGAGGACTTGACCACGATCGTTGCCGTTTTTTCGCCGCCGCTCAGGGTTTCATCCTCGATGGAGTAAATTAATCCCATTCTTTTTAGCACGTTGAGCAATCCGGTCCTCGTGGGATTTACGTTTACGTTTTTAATTTGCAGCTCGCTTTCCCTCGTTATGGCCGCCGCCACTATCCAAAATGCAGCCGATGAAAAATCACCAGGTATGGTCCAACTTCCACCGTTTATGAGAGAAGTCGGATAGACCGTCGTCTTGAGGCCACACTTTGAAATGGGGACGCCAAGGTGTTCAAGCATTATTTCAGTGTGGTCCCTGGTAGTATTAGGTTCTATTGCTGTGGTTGGACCTTGTCCATTGAGGCCCGCTAAAAGAATCGCGGTTTTTACTTGGGCGCTCGCCACTTGAAGCACGTGGGTACCACCGTTTAGTTTTTTGCCCCTTATACTTAGCGGAAGTCTGTTTCCGAAGTCTCTGCCGTCTATTTTTGCTCCCATGGAAATTAACGGTCCCGTGACCCTTCCCATGGGCCGTCCCTTCAGGCTTTCATCACCGTCGATGACGGCGAATAAATTCGGGATCCCCGATATTAGTCCCAGCAAAAGCCTGGCCGTGGTTCCCGAATTTCCTGCATCCAGTATGTTTTTTGGTTCCCTTAAGCCCTTGGGTGCCTTTATCGTTACTTTATTTTCAAAACCTACCGCGTCGGATCTGAGATGATCGAGATCCGGTAAATCTTTCTCCCCGGATTTGTAATCTGACTTTGTTATCTCACAGCCCAATGCTTTAAGGCATGTCAACGTAGTCTTGCAATCTTCTCCGGTCGAGAAGTTGTCGACAGTTATCCCCTCTTTTGAGAGAGCACCTAAAATTGCCGCCCTGTGTGATATCGATTTGTCGCCTGGAACGTTTATCTCGCCCCTTATTCCGTTTACCGGTCTTATTTCAATCATTTGCCTTCACCTCGCCCTGCAAGCAGAGATTCCCTGGCCCTTTTGGCCTCGGTTGCCATCTCTGCGAGGCTTTTTGAGTCCTTTGAGGACATTTCGGATAAAATATTTATGAAGTCCTTTAATGCCTCTTTTATAAAGCCTTCGTTTGTTTCCCATACTTCGGATATCAGCCAGGGTTGACACGAAGCCACTCTGGTCGTATCACTAAAACCTCCGGCGACGAACTTGGAAAGTTTTGGATTTCTCGAAGCTCTTTGTGCGGCCAACGTCGCCAGCGCCGTGGCCAAAAACATGGGAAGATGGCTCGTCACGGCCACGATGGCGTCGTGTTCTTCGGGGATTAGGATGATCGGGATCGAGTGCAGTGCGCAAACCAGATCTGTTGCCATTTCGACTGCTTCCTTGCTCGAAATGGCGCTCGGGACGACGGCCCATGCGGCGCCCTCGAATAAATCTGCCGAAGAGTTATCGATGCCTGCCTTTTCTTTGCCGGCCATCGGATGAAGCCCCACGTACTTTTCCTTCCAGATTGCCGATAACTGCTTTACTATTGCAGATTTGGTGCTCGCCGTATCCGTTACGGCTTTTAACCCTTTACCGGCAAAGGGCGCTACTTTTTCGCTTAGCAGCTTCATTTGGCTTGGGGGCACCGCCAATATGAGCAGTTCCGCTTTGCCTGCCATCTTTTCGGGTTCGCAGGCATGCGTGACGGCGCCTGAAGAGAGAGCGACGTCTATCACGTCTTCATTTACGTCCCAGCCGAGCACGTTGCGAGACGCCTCGTTTTTTAGCAGGCCCTTGCCTATGGAGCCTCCTATGAGCCCCAGTCCTATGATGCCTATGCTGCTACACTGCACTTTGATCCCTCCAGGACTTTGCCGGGCATTATGGAAAGCAGCCTCTTTACGGATTTCATGAGATCGCCAAATTGTTCGAAATCAAGCGATTGATCTCCGTCGCTTACTGCTTCTTTGGGATTCGGATGCACCTCGACGATTAAGCCGTCGGCACCGGCTGCCAAAGCCGCAAGGCTCATGCTGGGGACGAGCTCGCTCTTTCCCGTCCCGTGGCTTGGGTCTACGATTATGGGGAGGTGGCTTAAGCTTTTGACCAGGGGTACGGCGTTTAGATCCAAGGTGTTGCGGGTCCTTTTTTCGAAGCTCCTTATTCCACGCTCGCAAAGTATGACGTTGAAGTTGCCGCCTGCCATGATGTATTCGGCTGCTTGAAGCCACTCGTCTATGGTGGCCATCATGCCCCGTTTGAGCAAGACGGGTTTGTCCACCTTGCCTAAAGCCTTGAGAAGCGAGAAATTTTGCATGTTGCGGGAACCGACCTGCAGGATATCTGCGTGAGGCAGCATGAAGTCGATGTCTTCGGGCGTCATTACCTCTGTCACTATTGGAAGGCCTGTGGCCTTTTTTGCCCCCGATAGCAGGGCCAGCCCTTCGGCACCAAGGCCTTGGAAGGAGTAGGGACTGGTCCTCGGCTTATAGGCACCTCCACGAAGGGCAGTGGCACCTGAATCTTTTATTGACTGCGCCGTCTTTACGATCTGTTCTTCCCCTTCGACTGCGCAAGGGCCCGCTATGATGAGAACGTTTCCTCCTCCTACTGCGACGCCGGGAGCTATCTCGACTATGCTGTCTTTTTTGCTCCACTCCCTGCTGACCAAGGGAAAAGGTGCCTTTACTTTGGTCAGTTGGGCGACTTCGGGCATGCTTTTTATCTCGCCTTCATCGATTTGTCCTTCTGCCAGCACGATCGCCTCAGGCTCGTTTTTTGTGATGCGAGCCGTTACTCCCATCTGGTCAAGTTTCATGAGCAGCTTTCCTGCCGATTCATCTTTCTTTGTCTTTATGATCGCTCTTGTAGCTTGCATTTTTCTTTCCTCCTTTTAAAATAAAAAAAATCCGGGGTTCGGCTTGAGACCGAACCCCGGATTTAACTTGCTACTATGATACTTTACTTTATGGTGTTACAGTAAATGCTCCCGCCCGGCGGCCGGTCTCCATAAGAAAATTGGCCAGAAGCGTAATAATAACGCCACTGGCCGTCGCTAAAATAATAACCGCCGGATATGGAGGGGCACAACGTGCTGATAATACTAACGCATTGTCCGGATGTAGCCATAACGCGTTCACCTATCACCACTTAGCGCCCCCTTCTTTCCGCAGATTTTTATAATTAAAGATAATGATATATAATTTGTTATGGTTTGTCAACATAGGAGAAGCAGAAAAATAATAAAAAATATTTAGTCACAGCATGTTTAAATCGAGAAACACAGCCGTGGCAATGGTTAGTTGATGCTATTGCTTTCTCGGGCTTTATGACGACTGTCTCTTTAGCTTCTTGAAATCTATTTTTGTCTTTTCTCAGATAAAACTACAGGCAAGTACTAATTCACTTGCATCTTGACATTGAGAATATTCAAATATATCATTTAGAATAATGGATATATATGCATACCCACAATCCGGAGAGTGCCCACTTGCGGGAATGCCGCTATTAGAAGTGAAAGATCTGAGAACCTGCTTCTATATTGAAGGTACAGCTGTTCCGGCGGTAGATTCCGTGAGCTTTGCCCTTCAAGCGGGTGAAACGTTGGGAATCGTCGGAGAGTCAGGTTCCGGCAAGAGCGTGACAGCACTTTCAATAATGCGTTTAATTCCTTACCCTCCTGCGAAGATTGTCGGCGGCAAAGTATTATTTAAAGGCGAAGACCTTTTGCTCAAGGACGAGGATGAGATGAGGCGAGTTCGCGGAAAGGAGATTTCCATGGTTTTTCAAGAACCAATGACCTCATTGAACCCGGTTCTCACCATTGGCACTCAGATTTCCGAGGCAATAATGCTCCATCAAGGAGCGTCTAAAAAGGAAGCTTTGAAAAAGAGCGAGCACCTGCTACACCTTTGTAAGGTTTCCCTTCCAAGAAAACGTTTACGTCAGTACCCACACGAGCTAAGTGGTGGCATGAGGCAGCGCGCTATGATTGCCATGGCCTTAGCCTGTAATCCGAGCCTTCTGATAGCTGATGAACCTACAACTGCGTTAGATGTAACGGTACAAGCTCAAATCCTTGAGCTAATGCTGGAACTTCAAGAAAAAATGGGCACTGCTGTGTTGTTTATCACTCACGACCTTGGGGTCATTAGCGAAGTGGCCGATCGCGTAGCCGTAATGTACTGCGGACGCATCGTAGAATACGGCCTGACGAAGGATGTGCTCAGGGCTCCGCTTCATCCCTATACAAAAGGGCTTTTGGCATCTTTGCCGTCCATAAATGGACCCAAAAAACCATTGAAACCTATCAAAGGCACTGTGCCATCGCCACAAGATATTACTACGGGGTGCAGGTTTGCTCCTCGTTGTGATTGCACAAAAGCTTACTGCAAGCATATAGAGCCGGTCATCACAAGGCTGGATGGTCGTCTCGTGCGATGCCATAACGTCTCATAAGACGAGAGAGGAATGATCATATGCCGGATCATTTGCTCGAGGTACGGGATTTATGCGTTAACTTCTCCGTGCCAAGTAAATTTTTTGGCAAAAAACAATATATAAGAGCTGTCGATGGCATCGATTTTGATGTGAAGGCGGGCGAGGTCCTTGGCCTAGTGGGAGAGAGCGGATGTGGCAAGTCTACTCTCGGCAGAGTCATTGTCGGGCTTGCGGATGCTCAAAAGAATAGCAAGGTCTATTATCGTGGAGTTAACGTACTAACGCTTGATAAAAAACAACTTAAAGAATATAGAAAAAAGGTTCAAATGGTCTTTCAGGATCCCTTTGGTTCGCTTAATCCAAGGCTTACGGTGGGCGATGCGATTGAAGAAGTGCTCATTGTTCACGAAAAGGCAGCGAAATTAGAAAGAAGGAACAAAGCAGAAAGGCTGATGGATGCAGTCGGTTTGACGAGGCATTATCAAACTCGATATCCACACGAATTAAGCGGAGGACAAAGACAGCGTGTGGTCATTGCAAGGGCGTTAGCCATTAATCCTGAGTTCTTGATTTGTGACGAGCCTGTCTCAGCTTTGGACGTATCCATTAGAGCTCAAATAATCAACTTGTTCGAGGAGCTTCAAAAAAGGTTTAATTTGACCTATTTGTTCATCTCTCACGATATGAGCGTGGTAAGGCACATAAGCACTCGGGTTGCCGTGATGTATTTGGGAAAAATCGTGGAAATTGCGGAGACCGATGTGTTATTTGAAAACCCCCTTCACCCATATACAGAAGCGTTGTTGGAGGCAATACCGGATGTATCATCGGACAAGAAGGGAAGGCGCAAACTCCTTGAAGGGGATGTCCCAAGTCCTTTATCTCCTCCGAGCGGATGCAGATTTCATCCTCGGTGCTTCAGGGCCAAAGAAAAATGCGTAATTGACGAACCGGCTCTAATAAAAAAAGGGGCAAATCATTTCGTGGCGTGTCATTATGCTTGACCAGAAAGAGAAGGAGGCAGGGATTATGAAGGAACTTAAAGGGTTTTCAAAAGTACGACTTTTTGTAGCCTACATTATGATCGCGCTATGCGTTTTTTTGGGGATTCTTGGCATGGTGTTTATGGAGTCGCCTTCAGTAGCTGCTGAAAGAAAGGTGATCGTTCAAGCCATGGATAGGGATCCCGATATTTTAGACACCATTAAAGCTGCGTGGTATTCCGATGCTCTAATTTATTTGCACGATCGTCTGATATCGAGGGATTATGATTTTAGATATCGCCCAGGCCTTGCCACAGGTTGGGAGGTATCGGAAGACGGATTGATATGGATCTTTCACCTGCGAAAAGGCGTTACCTTCCATGACGGGACTCCCTTTACGGCGAAAGACGTAAAATGGACCATCGATACAATAAAAGACCCGAAGACTGCGTCTCCTTCCGCCGGCGATTTAAAGTCAATCGATGAAGTCAAAATTATTGACGACCATACGGTCCAAATGGTGCTAAAATATCCTTTTCCTAATCTACTCTTTAATCTATCGAACACAGCTTTAGGAATACAAAAGGCCGGTTGTTATGAAGAATATGGAGAATATTATGGAATTAAGACGGTGATGGGAACGGGTCCATTTATGTTTAAGAAATGGGTACGTGGAGACAGAATAGTGCTCGTCAAAAACCCTGATTACAATTGGGGTCCTGAATGGATGTCCAATCGGGGGCCGGCCCTTTTCGACGAGCTGGTCATTCGGACTATACCCGAGGAAAGTTCCCGCATTATGGAGCTCGTCACCGGCGGGATTCACGTACTACGCGATGTGCCTCCTTTGCAAGCTGACAAACTAAAAGAAAACCCTGATATTAATATATTTATCGATCAGTCGACGAAGTTGGGGTACCTTGCTTATGCTTGCGATAAAAAACCATTTGATGACGTACTTGTCAGGCGGGCAATTAATCATGCCGTCGATAGGGAAACGATAGTGAAATACATCTTTAGTGGCTATGCTACCCCGGCGTACGGCTATCTTCCCCCGGCGCTGAAAGACGAATATTTGGAGGAGAGCGAGGAGTTGGGCTACAAGTACGATCCGGCAAGGGCGAAGGCTTTGCTTGCCGAGGCGGGATTTCCTAACGGCTTTGAAACGACCCTTTCTGCCGAAAACGACTCTACATCGAAAAGGCTTGCAGAGGTCCTTCAGGCGCAACTCGCTGAAGTTGGCATCAAGGCCAAGATTCAACTTTACGATAGTGCAAGCTATGTAGCCATGCTAAAAGCGGGTCAACAAGACCTTTTCGTCCGCCTCTATAGCTGGCCCAATGCGGATATTCTCGATTGGTTCTTGTTGTCAGCGCAGTTTCCTTACCCGAATCACTCTCGCTGGTGTGATCCCAAAACTGACGAATTGATCAACTCAGCGGCATCTGCCCCCACGTGGGAAATTAGAGCAGAAAGATATAAAGAAGTGCAGCGGTATCTTATAGAACAGGCGGTGTGGTGTCCGATCTACATTCCCGATAAGATGCTTGCTGTGCGCAAAGAAGTAATAAACTTTAAAAACCATCCGTGGATGATTCAATATAGCGATGGAATTGACATCGTAACGAAATAAGGTTTGTTTTTTAGTTAAACTCACATTTTTGGAGAAAGGGGATTTCGCAAGGGTCTCCTTTCTCCAAAAAGTAACAGGGGTGGTTAAAATGCTTCGCTATTTCGTTAGACGAATGGCATTTCTGGTTTTAACTTTACTCGGTGCGACGATCGTCATATTCTCCATGCTCCACCTGGCGCCTGGAGACCCGATAGATTTGATCGTCGGTCCCAATGTTATTCCGGAAGTGAGGGAAAATATACGTCATCAATACGGTTTAGATCGACCGCTGGCAGTCCAATATCTTAGCTTTATGAAATCGTTATTACACGGCGATCTCGGTAATTCGATAATTCAACACAAACCAGTTTCAGAGCTGATAGTGGAGAGGTTTTTTGTAACTCTTGAGCTAAGTTTGACGGCTCTGGTCATATCTTTCTTGATATCAATTCCCATCGGCATAAAGGCCGCGCTAAAGAGAAATACGGTCACAGATTATGCGCTCATGGCTCTTTCTTTAATCGGCATCTCAATGCCAACCTTTTGGTTTGGCCTCATGCTTCTTTATATTGTCGCCTTTAAGCTGAGGCTTTTCCCCGTCTCGGGTTATGGAACGTGGAGGCATCTATTTCTGCCTGCATTGACGATTGGGATAACCGATGCAGCTTTGCTTGCTCGAATGGTGCGCTCAAGCATGCTCGAAGTCATTCGTCAGGACTACATACGCACTGCCCGAAGCAAGGGCTTGCCGGAGCGAGTCGTGATTAATCGCCATGCCCTGAGAAATGCCCTGATTCCAATAATTACGCTGTTGGGATTGCGGATAGGATGGGTGGTGGGCGGTTCTGTCGTCGTGGAGATCGTCTTCGCCAGGCCAGGCCTGGGAAGGCTCATGGTAGATTCCATTTTGGCCCGCGATTACCCCGTCGTCCAGGGGGTCATGGTAGTCTTGACGACGTGCATCATACTGGGAAACCTCGTTGCGGATATTTTGTATGCGGTTGTCGATCCGCGAATAAAGCTGAAATGAGATTTGTCGGGTGAAAAGGTGGCGATTATATGGCTGAGGGGATCGCAAGCACGGAACTTACTAAGAGCGGTAACGCTTTTTACGGGTTAATGAGACGGTTGCTTCGCAGCAAGGCCGCGGTTTTCGGGTTAGTCATTATAAGCTTGATGCTCCTATGTGCCTTATTTGCGCCGTTAATAGCTACCCATGACTATGCTAAACAGGATCTGCCGTCCATGTTGCAACCACCCTCGAAAGCACATTTGTTTGGCACTGACGAGTTTGGTCGCGATATTTTCAGCAGGGTAGTTTATGGTTCCAGGGTATCCATGAAAGTTGGTTTTCTCGCGGTCGGCATTTCCTTGCTGACGGGTTTGTTCTTTGGGTGCATTGCCGGTTATTACGGTCGCCTTTTGGATAGCGTCATATGTGCACTGATCGATATTGCCTTGGCCTTTCCCATGACATTGCTGGCAATCGCTATCATAGCTGTCTTAGGCCCCGGGCTATTCAACGTATGTTTAGCAATAGCACTTTCGTCTTGGGGGTCATTTGCCCGCATTTCACGAGGTCAGTTTCTTTCTTTAAAAAACCAGGAGTTCGTAGAAGCAGCCAGGATTCTTGGATACTCAGATGCACGTATTATATTTCGTCATATCTTGCCCAATTCATTGGCGCCCCTGGTTGTTTTAACGACGCTTGAAGTGCCTAAAGCCATAATTGTGGAGGCAACGCTGAGCTTTCTCGGGCTGGGTATACAGCCTCCTTTGCCCAGCTGGGGCTCAATCATGAGCTCGGGTCGTTCCTTTCTGTTTCATGCGCCTTGGATAACCATATTCCCCGGGATAATGATCATTTTAATCGTTATGGGTTTTAATCTGCTTGGGGATGCTTTGCGAGACTCCCTGGATCCAAGGCTTCGAAATTAGTGCTTCTCAATCGATGCTTTGGCCATTTTGCTCTCGAAATCAAGGGCCCTCTTAAAACTCAGGTTTAAGGTCAAAAGCGGCGCGAAATAAAGAAGATGTTGCAGTAAATTAAAATTCACGTTAAATAACCTCTTTAGGATTGAACTGTAGGAATAAAATTCCCTCCAAGCCCAGCCCATGCCCTTTTGCAATTCTTCAGGCGTCATTTGCGCCGGCATAAAAACTGCGTTGCCCATGTCATACTTCGACCAGTCTGTATCGATGATGCGGTTTTCAGAAGATAGCTTTTCGTGCAACCTCGTTCCGGGCAAGGGGGTTAGAATGCTGAATTGCGCTAAGTCTAACCTCGATTCCATCGCAAAATCTAAGGTCCTTTTAAAAACGTCCTTGTCGTCATTATCAAAACCGAAGACGAAAGCTCCCAACACGACGATGCCATGATCGTGCAAACGCTTTATTCCAACTTTAAACTCCTTGATATCATTTTGCACTTTGCCAATTTCTTGCATGCTTTCTTCCGAGATGGTTTCAAGGCCTATGAACAACCCCGCGCAGCCGCTTTTTCTAGCAGCTTTTAACAAGTCCGGGTCTCGAATTATGTTGAATGAACTTTGCCCAACCCATCGGATTTTATAGGGAATAAGGGCTTTGAATAATTCTTTGCTGTATTTTGGATTGCCCACGATATTGTCATCGATGAAGGCTACGAATTTGCCTTCGAGGTGCTCTATCTCCCTGATGACATCGGCTATGGGCCTGTGTCTGTAAGTTTTGCCGAAAAAATTTGACACGGAGCAGAAGGAGCAATCAAAAGGACAGCCTCTGCTTACTTGAAGGCTATTAACAAAGTAATATGCTTCCTTTTTGTATAGATCCCTTCGAGGCTCGGGCAAGTCGACCAGGCTCGGGGGTTTTTCATTGAAATAAAATTGCTTTAAATCGCCGTTCTTAAAGTCCTCCAATAGCTTTTCCCATGTACCTTCAGCTTCTCCGATGACCACGGCATCGCAATGTCCTATGGCTTCTTTGGGGAGAGCGGAAGGGTGGGGACCGCCCAGCACAACCTTTGCGCCTCTTTTCCTGAACTTGTCTGCGATCCTGTATGCCCTCGGTGCGACTGAGGTCATAACCGTGATACCTACCAGGTCAGGTACGTCGTCATAATTGATGGGTTCTACATGTTCGTCTAAAATAGCGACTTCTATGTCCGGTTTTGTCAAAGCCGCGATCGTGCTCAGGGTGAGAGGTGGCATTTTAAGCGCCAGCTTTAGCCTTTTTTTGTAGTATTCGTCCTTGCCTGGCGATATCAATAAAACTTTCACTTTGGATGACCGCCTTTCTTAACCTTCTCATTTTAGCTCTTGACGAGCATTCCTTTAATTATAGCCTGCATATACGATGAATTCCGTAATTTTGCGCTATTTCGATGGCCCTTTTGAATTCCATCCGCGTAATGGGCCTTGAAAGCTCCGGATATTGAAATGCTTTATGAAGAGGGCGATACTGGTCCATTATGTTAACGAAGGTTTCGGTCGAAATTTCCGTGGCTAAAAACTCCATTACTTTTTCTGTCCCGGCAAGGTCGTTTGGAAGTACCAAGTGCCTGATCAAAAGCCCTTTAACGGCGATGCCCCTGTCGTCCGTCTTTAAATCTCCTACCTGTCTGTGCATTTCCCTGACTGCACTTTTTGCCACAGAAAAGTAATTAGGAGCCGAAGAATAACGCATGCCCCTTTCGTCGTTGCCGTACTTTATGTCCGGCATGTAAATGTCTACGATGCCTTCAAGGAGCTTTAGCGTGTCAACGGAGTCGTACCCGCCGGTGTTGTACACGATTGGAACCTTGAGGCCTCCTTCGAAGGCATACAAAAGAGCTTCCATTATTTGGGGAACGCAATGAGTAGGGGAGACCAAATTTATGTTATGACAACCCATCTTTTGAAGTTCGAGCATCGTGTTCGCTAATTCTTGAGCGGAGACTTCCTTGCCCTTGCCAAGTTGGCTGATGTCATAATTTTGGCAAAAGACGCATGCCATGTTGCAATGAGTGAAAAATATCGTGCCCGAGCCATGTCTTCCTACCAGAACTTTTTCTTCCCCGAAGTGAGGTCCGAAGCTGCTTACAACGGCATTCCTTCCCGTCTTGCAAAAGCCTTTTTCGCCTTTAAGGCGATTTACGTGACACTTCCTCGGACACAGTTCGCAATCCGACGAAATTTCTAAAGCCTTTTCTAGGCGTTCTGATAGCTCTTTTAAAAATTCTTTGCCCTCTTTCATGATGAGCACCTCAAGTAAAAAGGAGCTAAATTTACGCCCCTTGTTTGCTCTAGTTGGTTAAATTATAGTCTAAAATAACAGGAAATGGTTTTCAATAAAACTTCGATACCTGCATTGCAAGTTTGCTGCCTGATGATTGACGCCTCTTGTCTTGTAAAAAGTGAAGTTATCTTATTATTTGCATGAAAGTAACGCTACTCGTATTATAACAGACGCATTGTTAGACCATCCGGCTCCTTGGCGAATCTGGCGAACATCTTTTGCTAAAATGATATAGCAATATATGTTTGGAAGATAGCGAGTGAAGTCACAAAAAAATCTCGACAGCAGCACGGCCATATCGAAAATAGGTGTGAACCATTATTTGCCGAAAAAGTGGTGATTTTATGAATAAAACAAAGTTAATAATCGTGCTTGTGGCATTAATATGTTTAGGAACGGGAGGGTTTTCCATGATGACAGGAGCAGGATACGGAAGTGAACCGGGGAAGCATGTCAATGGAAAAATAAAACTGCCTGAACCCAAATACGAGAGCGACACCTCTGTTGAAAAAGCTTTGCTTGAACGAAGATCTGTTCGCAGGTACAAAGATGAACCGCTGACTCTTAGCGAGGTTTCACAACTTCTTTGGGCTGCGCAGGGAATCACCGGCCAAAGATGGGGCTTTAAAACGGCACCTTCCGCAGGCGCGCTTTACCCGCTTGAATTGTACGTCCTGGTGGGCAATGTAGATGGCATCGCAAAAGGCGTATATAAGTATGTGCCTCGTGGACATGAACTCTCGAAAGTCATGGACGAAGATTCGCGAGGCGGTCTGGCTGCCGCCGCTCTCAGGCAATCTTGCGTCAGGGACGGCGCTATTGCCTTGGTATTTACCGCAGTTTACGAAAGAACAACCGGAAAATACGGCGATAGGGGCATCAGATATGTGCACATGGAAGTCGGGCACGCCGCTCAAAATGTTTGTCTGCAAGCAGTTTCTTTGGGCCTTGGCACAGTGGTCGTTGGAGCCTTTAGGGATGAGGAGGTAAAAAAAGTTTTAAGCCTTCCAAAGGATGAACGTCCATTGTATATAATGCCCATAGGAAGGATATAAGTGTTTATAGGGAGGTTGTTATCGGGATGAGCGACGAGATTTTGCCGGAGAAAGAACTGCTTGACTTCATGGTGGCAAACGCCATTTATCCGATGTGCAGCAAAAAAGGAAAGGTATATTTGAGATGTCCAAAAAAGGGGTTGCTTACCGAAGAAAGGTCGAATGACATCATTCGGCAGTTAAACATCAATACAGCCGATGAATGCGAAGAGTTAAGGGGAAAGATTAAAAGAATGGTAGCGGAGCGGAAGTCAACCCGACCGATCAAAGAATGGGTGAAAGAAGAAAGGCCAAGGGAGATGCTCGTGCAACTTGGAGCGGAAAATTTACCCTTGGCCAAGCTTCTGGCGATAATTTTGAGGACCGGAAAAGACGGCATGAGCGCCGAAGAGCTCGCAAGGACTTTGCTCAACCGCTTTGGATCGCTTCGAGGTATAGATTCGGCGCCCATATCAGAGATTTCCAAAATCGATGGAATTGGCCTTGCCAAGGCGGTGCAAATAAAGGCGGCCTTTGAGCTTGGCAAGAGACTTTTTAAGGAAAAGGCCGAGACGAAGAAAAAATTAAATAAACCTGACGATGTGATCGGCTATGTTTCCGAATTTTATGCTCCCTATCTGAGGGATAAGCAAAAGGAAGTTTTTAGCGTCATTCTTTTGGATATTAAAAATAAGCCCATTGGAAATGTTGAGATAAGCAAGGGCAGCGTAAATGCCACCGTGGTCGATCCCAAGGAAATCGTAAAAGCTGCGTCCTTAAAATCCGCATCTTCCGTCATACTGGTTCACAATCATCCTTCGGGCGAAAGCACTCCATCTTCTGAGGATATCGAGTTAACCAGTCGCATAGCGTACGCCTGCGACCTTTTGGGGGTAAATGTCCTTGATCACATCATCATCGGCAAAAATGCAGACGACTTTTACAGCTTCGCAACAGAGGGGTTGATATAAATTGACCGAGAAAAAACTTGCAGAATTATTGGGTCTGGGCAGAATTGAGACCATATAGCTGGACATCTTCAAGCTTATTTTATGGACTGATAGCTAGAGAAGCAGCTATTTGCTTTTCCGTAGAGCATTAGAATAACATTAATAAATGAAATACTACAATGCTTAAAATCTCTTAGAGGAGTGATTGTTATATGAGAAGAATAATACTATGTATGATGATGGTTGTAGTATTTGTGTTGTCGGTCGCTGGATATGGATATGCTGCCGATGACAATGTATTATGTATATTGCGCAATATTGATTATCAGATAAGTGATGAAAAACAAATAGTTGAAAAGAACAAAGGGAATGTAACAATTACTATAGATGAATATGGCGACATAGTATTTATTACTCCAGATCAGCAGTATTGGACTGCTAACTGTTTTGCGCTGTTAGATATATTACCATATTTTGATATATTCGAGGATGGTCAACTTAGATTACACGCAATAACAGACGAGAACGATATTACATTTCAAGTTGGGATTAGTAAACATGAAGGTATATGGTGCTTAGGTATCTTCAATCAAGAAAGTGCTTTAATGTTACATCCAAATGATAAAAACGTAGGAAAAATAGAGCAGTTGAATAAAAAATTAAGAGATCTTCTTATAGAAGGGATTAATTAAGCTAAAAATATAGTAAGATATGTTATGGCAATGTTATTGGGGCCCATACTGACAATCTGTTTAGTAAATATGGGCCCTTAATGGTAAATTTTGCTGGTCAAGTCCAATTTCTCCTGTGAAAATGATAGATTATATATGATCAAGATACTTCAGCCAGTTCACGATCCGGTTGCAAGTTTTCTTCAATGCCCAAATTTGCCCTCAACCGATCCAGGTTATCCTTGGGGCTTATATACTCAGATGTTTCCCTGGGGCGCTCTTTACCTTTTTCCCTAGGTTTCCCTTTTGCTTCGAGCATCTCCTGAAATACGATGGCAGCCGCTTTTTCAATCACTTCGCTTTCCAGGCTTTCAATCTCCTCCCTTAGCTTTTCGAGGATTAGAGTGTATCCTGCCACTTCACCATCCTTTCCTTGAGGTCTATTGTCTCTCCGTCGACTACGAAAGTTCCGTCTCCGTTGGCATGGCATGTCCTGCGCTCTTTGCGGTCAGGGTCGATCCACGCCCTCACACCCTCTAGGATGGATAACCCGTATTTATCGGTGAGAGTGGTATCGACCACGCGACATTCTATGTTAGCTAGACACTCGGCGATGAGGGGAGCCTGGACGTCTTTGGCCGGCAGGGGCGTAAGGTCAAAGCGTGCAAATTTATCTATGTCTCGTCCGGAACAGTTTCCTATATCTACAACCTTTTCTAAGAGGTCGACCGTGGGCACGGCAATAACGCACTCCTTGGTCGCCATCAGTGCGTTATAACTCCAATCCCAGGGACCTATAATGCAGCCTATGAGTGGCGTAAAATCCACAACCATGTGCCAACTCAATGTCATGACGTTGGCTTTTCCCTTATGAGCGGTAGATACTAGAACCACCGGGCCTGGTTCGATGAATTGGAATGCCTTATAAATTGGAAATTCTATCATGTCCTTTCACCTCGTCTAATTATTTTGTCTAGCTTTGAAGCTTTCCCCTCGTTTTTGCCAACCTTGGGCCACAAACCTAGCAAATTTGAGTATTTTAATTTTAGAAGTCTCAAATATAGTGGCAATATGTTGCTTGACCACCCAGCGTCGTTTATCGTTTTGTTAAAAAAGGAAAGCCAGTTGCATTATAACAATAATGAAAGTTTACAAAATCGTCGTATCCGATTTAACTCAGGCGACCTAATAAAAACAGGACTTCTTTCTTCGTCAAGCTGTAGTGTAATATATGGAAGTATGGACCTGAGAGGGCGTATAATACAATCAAAGTATAATACAATCAAATTAGAAATAATTATAAAATTCTCAATTAGCATATAATTAGCTTATTTTATAGATAATTAGGAGGCATTTTAAATGTCAGAAGTTAGAGTAGAAAGGGAAATGGCAAAGAGAAGATCTGCTGTAAGGCCGATGAATAGCCGCATTGCGAAGTTGCGTGAAGAAAGCGTCGGCGCCGAGGTAAAGATCTCAAGCGAACGAGCGAGGCTCGTGACCGAATTTTATAAAAGCGGTATGCCTGACGGAAAGTCCGAACCCGTCAGGCGGGCCATGGCCTTCAAGTATTTGATGGAGCATGTAAGTTTACCCGTAGAAGAAGGTCAGCTAATAGTAGGTCTTCGCGGCACCGGGCCTCAGGAAGTGCCAACCTATCCCGAAATATGTACTCACGACCTCGAAGATTTAAAGGTCTTAGATACAAGAGAAAACATGCCCTATAAGGTTGACGAGGAGACCAGAAAGATATACGAAAAGGAGATCATACCCTTTTGGAAGGGCAAGACTACGAGGGAGATCATCTTTGAAAGCCTTCCCGAAGAATGGATCGATGCCTACGAAGCCGGAATATGGACCGAGTTCATGGAGCAGAGGGCGCCCGGTCATTCTGCCGGAGGGGAAAAGATTTTCGCGACGGGCGTTTTAGACATCAAAGAAGATATAAAAAGACAGATGGAGATGTTGAACCCGGCTGATCCTGCTTACTACGACAAAATGGAAGAGCTCAAAGCCATGGACATCGCTGCAGACGCCATATTGATATACGCAAAAAGGTACGCCGCAAAACTTAGGGAATTAGCCAAAGTTGAAAATGACGCAAAAAGAAAGGCCGAGCTTGAAAAGATGGCTCAAATATGCGATAAGGTGCCGGCCCATGCGCCCGAGACCTTTTGGGAGGCCTTGCAACACTACTGGTTCGTCCATGTTGGCATCGTGTATGAGACAAACCCCTGGGACTCTTTCAATCCCGGGAGGTTGGATCAGCACCTTCTTCCTTTTTATGAAAGGGAAGTTTCAAGCGGAATGCTTGCTAGAGATGAGGCAAAGGAACTGCTCGAGGCGTTCTGGGTTAAGTTTAATAATCAGCCGGCAGTGCCGAAGGTGCGCGTTACGGCAGAAGAAAGTTTCACATACAACGACTTCGCGAAAATTAACATAGGAGGCCTTAAAAAAGACGGTTCTGACGGAGTGAACGAAGTCTCCTATTTGTTACTCGAAGTTCTAGACGAGATGAGGACTCTGCAGCCAAATACTGCGGTCCAGGCGAGCGTCAAAAACCCTGAGCGCTTCATCGTGGAGGCCTTAAACGTGGTGGGACCTGGGTTTGGCGAACCTCCATTTTTCAACTTCGACGGCGTCATCGTTAAGGCTTTAAGACAGGGCAAATCTTTGGAGGATGCCCGCACTGCGGGTGTAAGCGGATGCGTCGAAACCGGCGCTTTTGGAAAAGAATCGTATATTTTAACCGGCTATTTCAACCTGCCGAAAATACTTGAGATCACCTTAAACGATGGAGTTGACCCCGGCACCGGCAAAAAACTGGGTTTGAGCACCGGAGATCCCCGAAGCTTCAAGTCCTTTGACGAGCTGTGGGATGCCTTCATGAAGCAGGTTAAACATTTCATGGACATCAAGATGAAGGGAAACGACATAATAGAGTCAATATTTGCTAAGCACTTCCCTGTGCCTTTTATGTCCCTTTGGATATGCGATTGCGTGGAAAAGGCCAAGGACTACAACTGCGGAGGCACGCGCTACAACACCCAATACCTTCAGGTTGTAGGGCTTGGCACTATGGCCTACAGCTTGACGTCCCTTAAATACCACGTGTTCGACCAAAAAGCTGTATCGATGGATGAGCTGCTTGATGCCTTAAGATACAATTTTAGCGGGCAATATGAGATATTGCGGCAGACTATCTTGAACAAAACGCCTAAATACGGCGAAGACCAAGATTACGCTGATCTCATAGCCAAAAAATTGGTTGATCAAATCGTCAGTATGATCGAAAGTTACCCACCTTCTCCGATAAGAAGGGCATCTAAAAGGGCCTACTTTTTGCCCACGACTGCTCACGTATATTTTGGTAAAGTCACGGGCGCAACGCCCGACGGCAGAAAGGCAGGTTTCCCGGTATCGGAAGGCATTTCACCCGTCCAAGGAAGTGACAGAAAAGGCATCGCTGCAGTCTTTGGGTCAGTTTCAAAATGTGACTGGGACAAAACCGGCGGGGCCTTGTTAAACCAAAAGTTAAGTCCCGATTTGCTGGAGGGTGAAGAAAACGTTAAAAAGCTTGCTCAAGCAATCAGGACGTTTTTCATGATGGGCGGCCATCATGTGCAGTTCAATGTAGTTAGCACGGAGTTGTTAAAGGAAGCGCAAAAAAGGCCCAAGGATTTCCAAGACCTGATGGTAAGAGTCGCCGGCTACAGCGATTACTTCGTCAACTTGCCCAAGGGCTTGCAAGAGGAGATCATTGCGAGGACCGAACATGAAAGAATATGAAACAAATCAGGGATCTGGCCATACAAACAATGAAAGCAATAGCCCTGTAGGGTTGATATTCGATGTCCAAAGGTACTCCATTCACGACGGGCCCGGCATAAGGACAACAGTGTTCTTCAAAGGATGTCCCTTGCGATGCTGGTGGTGCCACAATCCCGAGGGGATAGATCCCGTCAAAGAATTGATGTATTTTGAGTACAAGTGCATGCGCTGCGGGGATTGCGCGAAAGTGTGCCCCACGGGGGCAATTGAGTTCAAAGGCAAACCAAGGATATTTCGACCGCTTTGTACAGCCTGTGGTAATTGTTCTGACGCATGTCCTGCCGGTGCCTTGAGGCTCGTTGGAAAGGAATATACCGTGGAAGAGCTCATGAAAGAAATAGAAAAAGACGTCCTGTACTTCGATAATTCAGGAGGCGGTGTGACATTTTCCGGTGGCGAACCTCTTTTTCAGGCTGACTTTTTGCTAGAAGTGTTAAAAGAATGTAAAAACAGATATATCCATAAGGCATTGGATACCGCCGGATTTGCCTCGCGTGAGGTGTTGGCCTCCGCAATGGGTTACGTCGATCTTTTTTTGTATGACCTTAAGTTAATTGACGAAAAAGAGCACATCAAATACACTGGTGTCTCAAATACCTTAATCAAGGAAAATTTGCGTTTCTTAGTGGATTCAGGCAGGGCTCAAGACGTAATACTTCGTTTTCCCGTCATCCCGGGGATAACCGATACGCCCGATAACGTAGATGACATGGCAGAATTCATATCTAATTTGCGCGGTTTAAGAGAGATCAACTTGCTTCCCTTTCACGATGTAAGTGAAAAATATCATAGGCTTGACAGGGAGTATTTGATGACGGTCCGCAAATCTCCGCCTCAAGAAAAGTTGCTGGAAATCAAGGAAAAGTTTGAGAGCATAGGTTTACGCGTCAAGATTTAGCGGTTCGAAAAATCTATCAAACAAAGGCAAAGCAAAGACTGGAAAAGCTTTTAAAACAACGCCCCAACCTCATGTACTTTTGCTGGAGTAAAGTAGAAATTAAGATTACTTTGCACGGCAAAGCACAAAAAGAAGCGTCTTAGTTGCTGGATTTAAGTGCCCCGGGTTACGTTACAGTACGTACCTAGAGTCTTGGCAAGAAGAGGTGAAATCATGAGTAAAGAACAGAGGTTCTATGATGCGCTAGAAGACATCTTTGTTGGCGCAAAGGTGGAGGGCGAATCTGGATATATCAATTTGATGAGGATAAAGTCGCGTTACTACGAAGAAGGTGTCTTCCCCAAACTTAAAGAAGACGTAGACAGGGCGTTTGAGCCCTTTCCCGAGTTCAAAGAGGAGCTTTTTGATAAACTGTATACTTTCTTTAACCGCTATTTTTCGGAGAGCGGTTCCATTTATTTTAGATATACTCCAATCCATCAAAATGTCTATGAAAAGGTATACACTGACGATAAGGATGTAATACTTTTCTGGAAAACGCACATGCTTTATTATGTCAAAACCGACAAGTTGTTTAAAAACTTGGAGGTTAAAACAGAGGAATTTAAATTTTTCTTTGACGTTTCTGGGCTTGAACATAAAAAAGCAAACGAAAAAAGAGCCATTATTTACGAGTTTAAAGAGAAGAGAAAAGACGGAGTAATTGTTTTTAATGTTTTATATTCTGAAAGAGGCAGGATAACTAAAATTAACGATATTTTAAGAGACCTAAGAAAAGAAGGAGTAACAATTACCGAAGACGCTCTGGAAAAGGCATTTAGGGTGTTTGAGAAACAAAACGATGTTGACTATTTCATAAACAAGAATGCCAAGGAGTTCCTGAGAGAGCAGTTCAATATCTGGCTTTATCAATATGTTTTTAGCGGCGAAAGTGGATGGACAGAGAAAAGAATAAAGCAGTTGCAAATTCTGAAAGACATAGCATTTAAGATAATTGATTTTATAAGTCAATTTGAAGACGAACTCGTCAAGATATGGAATAAGCCCAAGTTTGCCTTGAACTCTAACTATGTGATAACACTCGATAGGATTGCAGAAAAAAATATCGAAATCATAGAAAAAATACTAGAGCATGAGGGGTTTAAGGATCAAGTAAAAGAGTGGGAAGAATTAGAGATCGCAGACAAAGAGTTTGACAAAAGAAAGGTATTTGAAAACGCGCTTTCGGGCAAAAAGTTAAGGAAGAAATACCAACACCTGCCAATTGATACAAAGTACTTCAAGGATTTGGAGCTCGAAATTTTGGGGCTTTTTGATGATTTGGAAAATTCTTTAGATGGTTGGCTAATAAAGAGCGAAAACTACCAAGCGCTAAATACAATCCTTCCTAAGTTTAAAGAAAAAATACAGACCATTTATATCGACCCACCGTTTAATAAAGAACAGGATGCAGATTATTTTTATTCTGTAAAGTATAAGGATTCGAGTTGGGCAACTCTGCTTGAAAATAGATTTAGGCCGGCAAAAGATATCTTAAATGAGAAAGGAAGCATCTTTGTAAGGTGCGATTACAACGGCAATTGGATCGTCAGGCCGTTGATGAATGAAGTTTTTGGAGGAGAGAATTTTAAGAATGAGATAGTAGTAAATAAATCTGTCAGGATGAAAACCGAGGGAAATAAATTTCCCTCGTGGCATGACTCTGTTTTTTGGTATTCAAATAATTCCGATAAAGTTTATTTCCGCCATATCACGGAATCAAGACAGAAGGAAGAGTGGCGGTCCATTGATATGGAAGGTGAAAAATGGGACGTCGTTCCTCAAGATATGATTAAGCTTTTTTCTGCAAAAAATATAAAGTACGATGAGAATGGAAATCCTATTTCCAGGGCGAGGATAATATTAGGAAAAGAAATTTTGCCGAGAGATGGAAGGCGTTTTCCTTCTCAAGAGATTATTAATGAATTGGAAAAACAAAATAGAATAAGATTTAGCAAAACCGGGAACCCTCAAATGTTAAAACCCGCAGAGATTTATTTGACAGATGACTGGACTGGCTTTTACGGTTATTCTTTCACGTGGAATTTCCCTACCGAAAACTCCGAAATTCTCTTAAAACGCGTCATAGAATCTACCTCTGACGAAGGTGATTTAGTCATGGATTACTTCCTAGGTTCTGGCACCACAACTGCAGTAGCCCACAAACTCAGTCGAAAGTGGATTGGCGTAGAAGTGGGTGATCATTTTTATACTGTGGTTTTGCCAAGGATGAAAAAGGTTTTAGCCTATGATAAATCTGGAATTTCAAGAGAAAAAGATGTCAAAGAAAAATATAACAAAGATAACGCCGGTGGCTTCTTCAAATACTACGAACTCGAACAATACGAAGATACGTTGAGAAAAGTAAAATATGAAGATGCCGACCTCTTCGATAACCCTTATGAAGACCCATATAGCCAATATGTTTTTATGAGAGACCCAAAGATGGTTGAAGCATTAAGGATCGATTATGAGAATAACAAAGTAAAAGTGGATTTATCGAAGCTTTATCCCAACATAGACGTTCCGGAAACCATCTCAAATCTCTTGGGCAAGTGGATTAAGAAGGTCAGTTCAACTGAAGTGGAATTTGACGATGGCGAAAAAATAAATCTGGAAAATCCGGATTACAGGATCATTAAAGATTTAATATGGTGGTAAAAATGAATAAATTATATTTACGTGATATGGCCGAAGATTTGCAATACGAAGATCTGCCTCCCAATTGGAACACCTTTGATCTGGAAACTTTTTCAAAGGATAAAAAACTTTGGGATTATCAGCAGGATGCGGTAAGAAACGCAATAAAAGTTCTTTGGAAATATTATGAGGATTTTGTGGATTATCGAAATAATGAAAATGCGACTGCTAACAAGTATAGAAAAAAACTTTTCTTTGAATGGTACGAGGACAATGGATTGGACCCAGAAGACGATTTGGTCATCAAATTGGATAAGAGGAAAAGGAACATCTATAAGCTTTTAACGGAGTACTCTGACGATTTTCCTCAAGAAAATGGCAAGATATCTTATGAGCATTTTATAAATCGAATGTGCTTTTGGATGGCGACGGGCAGCGGAAAAAGCCTTGTCATCATTAAACTTATTCAAATCTTGATACAGTTGATCGAAAGAGGTGAAATTCCGCCATACGATATTTTGATCTTGACCCATAGGGATGATTTGATAGAACAGCTTAAAAATCATGTGCGTGAGTTTAACGGTGCTAACGAGAATCAGATAACCTTAAAGGAACTAAAGGAATACCCTGAAGTTAAAAGGGAGCCCTCTTTATTCGGCACCACTGTCTTTTATTATCGTTCTGATAACTTGAGCGACGAACAAAAAGAAAAAATTATTGACTTTAAAAACTACGACAATAATGGCAAATGGTATGTCTTCTTGGATGAAGCGCACAAAGGAGACAGAGAAGATTCAAAAAGACAGCACATTTATTCCATTTTATCGAGAAATGGTTTCTTATTTAATTCATCCGCCACCTTTGTAGACCCAAGAGATATTGCCACTTGCGCCTATGAATTTAATCTGTCGAGCTTCGTGAACGCGGGTTACGGAAAGCACATTGGCATTCTTAAACAAGAGATAAGGGCATTTAGGGATGAAGAAGACTATAGTGGAGAAGAAAAACAAAAGATAGTTTTAAAGTCTTTGATCATTTTAACTTACGTGAAGAAATTTTATGAAGATATCAAAAGTATCAGGGCAGATTTGTATCATAAGCCCCTCCTTTTGACCCTCGTTAACTCCGTCAATACGGAAGATGCCGATTTGAAACTCTTCTTTAGGGAACTGGAAAGGATCGGCCAAGGAACAATTGACGAAGATGTTTTCAAAAAAGCTATCGATGAGCTCCTGAGCGAATTAAAGGGAGAGCCGGATTTCATGTTTGAAGAAGACAGCCCTATCAAGATAGACGAAGCAAGGTTAAGGAACATCACTAAAGATGACATCTTAAAATATGTGTATAATTCGAGCTCGAGCGGAGAGATCGAAGTATTAGTGAGACAATCCGATAGGAAAGAGTTGGCCTTTAAATTAAAGACCAGCGACAGGCCCTTTGCGTTGATAAAGATAGGCGACATATCTGGATGGTTGAAGGAGGAGCTTGCTGGGTATGAAGTGCAAGAGAGATTTGAGGATGAGAGTTATTTTGAAAATTTAAATAAAGAAGAGTCAGAAATAAACATTCTCATGGGATCGCGCAGTTTTTATGAAGGCTGGGACTCCAACAGGCCAAACGTCATTAACTTCATCAATATAGGCATGGGAGAGGATGCAAAGAAATTCATCCTTCAATCCGTTGGGCGAGGCGTAAGGATTGAACCCATAAAAAACAAGAGAAAGAGGTTGCTGCAGCTTTACGATGCAAAAGAAATAGACAAATATCTATTTGACCTTCTTAAAGATAAAGCATTGCCGATGGAGACGCTCTTTATATTTGGGACGAATAGGGACGCTTTAGTTGCAGTGATCCAAGAACTGAAGAAAGAAAAGGCAAGAGAAAGCATGGAGAAACTTTCCCTTTATGAGAACCCCGTAATTGAAGGTCATACATTGCTCGTGCCTACATACAGATTAGCATCGTCTCCTCTTTTGATGTCCAAAGAAGAGCTAGGGTTCGAGATATCCACGAAAGACTTTGAGGTGCTTCGCAAATTTAATGAATTTGTAGCAGACGATAGGGTGCTGTTGATGAGATATAAAAACGCAGAACCTGCCAAAATAAAAATCCTTAGAGAAGGCATCAAAAAAGTTGATGAAAAAGAGGATAAAGGCAAAAAGGAGGGAGACAAAAGTGTAAGAAGTTATTTTAAAGTTAACAAAGATGTTAACAATATTAAAAACATCGATTTGCTCATCCAAAGATTTTTCGATTATCTTAGTGTAATTCCAAAAAAATTTGAGGAACTTAAGGAACTGGAAGACGAAATAAAGCACTTTAAAAATATTAAGGTCTATTTGGAGGACATCGGGAAATTACAGAGTGCCATAGATGACGTTAGGATGTATAAAGAACCTAATGAGTTTGAAAAAGAGTTAGACGATAAGCATGATCGTGGAGTAATTACAAGGGATGAATATAAAACTGGGATCAAGAAGCTTAATCAGATAGTTAAGGAAAAGGAAATAGTATATCAGAATAAGAAATTGACAGTTAAGTATATTGCTAACCATTATTATATTCCACTAATATTATCTGATGATGAAAAAATAGATTACATTAAACATATCATAAAAATCGAGAGTGAGGTAAAATTTGTAAATGACCTGGATAAATACCTCGATAAGGTAGACAATAAATTTAAGGAGTTTGATTGGTGGTTTTTTAGCAAGCTTGACGAAAGCTTGGATGAAATTTATATTCCTTACTATAACGCCAATGTTAACAAGATCAGCCGATTTTACCCGGATTTTATCTTCTGGCTTAAAAAAGGAAATGACTACTTCATAGTCTTTGTAGACCCAAAGGGAACGGAGCACACAAGTGCTGAGAGAAAAATTGATGGATACGAAATACTGTTCGGGGAAT
>ERZ795062.335-NODE-335-length-41568-cov-21.673452_pt1 | contig 41568 bp, 32 predicted proteins | sample MGYA00375146_ERZ795062 | MGnify/ENA primary metagenome ERZ795062 (study PRJEB30191, sample SAMN05720281) | activated sludge metagenome | isolation source: Anaerobic digester | place: USA | collected 2015-07-16 ...
AGGTCCGTGCGGGCGTCGCTGAGTGGGGGATCATCCCCGCGCAGGCGGGGAGCACGTTGTTGACTCCCCCAACCGTCACCACGGTCCCGGATCATCCCCGCGCAGGCGGGGAGCACGCGGGATGCGGCGTCGTCCCAGTCGGCGGCGGAGGATCATCCCCGCGCAGGCGGGGAGCACACGATCACCACCCGCTACGGCGACGCCCAGGTCGGATCATCCCCGCGCAGGCGGGGAGCACCCGGGGCGGCCGCACTGCCGGTGAGCAGGTGGGGGATCATCCCCGCGCAGGCGGGGAGCACCGCCCGCCGCGCCTCCGCGTCACCAGCGATCGCGGATCATCCCCGCGCAGGCGGGGAGCACGTCCCAATTTATTCCCAAAGGGCGTGGTACACGGGATCATCCCCGCGCAGGCGGGGAGCACGCGAGATTGAGATTGCGCGGTGTCGGCGTGCCCGGATCATCCCCGCGCAGGCGGGGAGCACCCCTTGGAGATCGCGTAGTTGACCCACGCCTCCGGATCATCCCCGCGCAGGCGGGGAGCACCGGGCCCGCTCGCACCTAGGCCCCGTGGCCGTGGGATCATCCCCGCGCAGGCGGGGAGCACGGTTTCCTTTCAAAATCGGGGGACGGTGATGGAGGATCATCCCCGCGCAGGCGGGGAGCACGCGATCCATCCCAGCGGGGATTGTTTCGTGGCGGGATCATCCCCGCGCAGGCGGGGAGCACCGGTATGCCACGATGCCGCTTCCCGCCGGGGCGGGATCATCCCCGCGCAGGCGGGGAGCACTGCTTGATGATCTCCGCAGCGACCGCCGCGGCGGGATCATCCCCGCGCAGGCGGGGAGCACTTCCGCGTCTCCGGGAGCAGCGCGGCATAGTGCGGATCATCCCCGCGCAGGCGGGGAGCACCGCACCTACGTCCGCATCCGTCTCGACATCGGGGGATCATCCCCGCGCAGGCGGGGAGCACGATGCTCATCGCGGCAGACCAACCCTTGCCCATGGATCATCCCCGCGCAGGCGGGGAGCACGTGACCGCCCGGCTGGGCGTCGCGCCCTCCGTAGGATCATCCCCGCGCAGGCGGGGAGCACTTACCATCGGCGTGTCGCGGGTTGCACAATGGGGGATCATCCCCGCGCAGGCGGGGAGCACACACTGTCAGGCCGCCGCGACCGGCGTTCGCAAGGATCATCCCCGCGCAGGCGGGGAGCACGCACGATGAACGTCGCGGACGACCTCGCGTTGGGGATCATCCCCGCGCAGGCGGGGAGCACTCCTGCACGAGGTCTCCGACACCGTCCTGCGCGGGATCATCCCCGCGCAGGCGGGGAGCACCCTGTCGTCCGACACCTGGGACAGTTCTACCGGGGATCATCCCCGCGCAGGCGGGGAGCACGAGGCGGACGGCTTGAAGACCGCAGGGATCTGCGGATCATCCCCGCGCAGGCGGGGAGCACGGCGGCGAGGGCCTCGCGGAGTTCGGCCGAAACGGATCATCCCCGCGCAGGCGGGGAGCACCTGGTCCGGAATTCCAGTCGTCCGTCGATATCCGGATCATCCCCGCGCAGGCGGGGAGCACGCGCGGCCGGCGCCGACGAGGACGCCACCGAGGGGATCATCCCCGCGCAGGCGGGGAGCACTCTTACCGAGCCAGTCGATGAAGTCGGTTTGGGGGATCATCCCCGCGCAGGCGGGGAGCACAGTTGCGGTCGTAGGGGCTGGTGACGTGGAGCAGGATCATCCCCGCGCAGGCGGGGAGCACATCCCCAAACACAACAAGCCGGGCGCACTCTGGGGATCATCCCCGCGCAGGCGGGGAGCACTGGGTCGCGCCGGCGTTTTCCGCGGCGAGAGCGGGATCATCCCCGCGCAGGCGGGGAGCACCACGAAAACCACCTCTGCACCCTCACCCTCCCCGGATCATCCCCGCGCAGGCGGGGAGCACGGCATGACGGTGTCGAAAGCGTTGGCGGCCTTGGGATCATCCCCGCGCAGGCGGGGAGCACTCACGGAAGACGGCAGACAGCAGGGCGCGGGCGGGATCATCCCCGCGCAGGCGGGGAGCACGAGGGCTTTGGTTGGCACGCGGGGCCGGCTTTGGGATCATCCCCGCGCAGGCGGGGAGCACCCGGACCTCAAGAACCAGGACGGCCGCTTCGGTGGATCATCCCCGCGCAGGCGGGGAGCACCGGTGGCGGGTCTGGGGTGCCGGGGCCGGCCGGGGATCATCCCCGCGCAGGCGGGGAGCACTGGATAGGCCCGGATCGCGTCACCGTCATCGAAGGATCATCCCCGCGCAGGCGGGGAGCACGCGAAGTCGGGGGTGGACGTGAACACGTCTTGGGGATCATCCCCGCGCAGGCGGGGAGCACGCGCGACTGAAGCACACTCGCTCGAACTGGGCGGGATCATCCCCGCGCAGGCGGGGAGCACATCTGAGCGGCGAGGTTGGCCTTGCGGGCAGGGGGATCATCCCCGCGCAGGCGGGGAGCACATCGCGTCCTGCTTAACGGTGTAGATGTTGGTGGGATCATCCCCGCGCAGGCGGGGAGCACGATCCACCGAGTCCGGAAGACCTCGGAGTACCGGGGATCATCCCCGCGCAGGCGGGGAGCACGTGGCTTGCCAGTGAGCGAGGGGCCTGGCGGTGGGATCATCCCCGCGCAGGCGGGGAGCACTTTTCCTTTCCTGCTTGACATCGTTTCCTATAGGGATCATCCCCGCGCAGGCGGGGAGCACCTCATGGCTCAATAATGTCGGGTTTCCCGACAAGGATCATCCCCGCGCAGGCGGGGAGCACGCGGGTCGTGGTGCTCATTTCGTCTCCCTCTGGGGATCATCCCCGCGCAGGCGGGGAGCACACCTCACTCGCGAATTGCGGCGGAAGCCTACATGGATCATCCCCGCGCAGGCGGGGAGCACGCCGTTGATAAGACGGTTCATCGATGACCACCGCGGATCATCCCCGCGCAGGCGGGGAGCACCCACGGTCCCCGTCGACCAGGCGCTGAGCGTTGGGATCATCCCCGCGCAGGCGGGGAGCACCTCAAGAACCAGGACGGCCGCTTCGGTTTCATCGGATCATCCCCGCGCAGGCGGGGAGCACATCGCCCTGACTGCGGGGCCGTGGACCATGCGCGGATCATCCCCGCGCAGGCGGGGAGCACAGCACCGCAATCGTCTCTCAAACCACAGACCTAGGATCATCCCCGCGCAGGCGGGGAGCACTCCTCGATGGCGAGGTCGATCTTCGGCTTTGCCGGATCATCCCCGCGCAGGCGGGGAGCACAGGTGGAGCACGGTCTGCTGGTCGTCGGTGAGGGGATCATCCCCGCGCAGGCGGGGAGCACAGGGCATCAATCTTCGCCTCAGCGCCAGCCGTGGGATCATCCCCGCGCAGGCGGGGAGCACCCTGGCGCGCTGTCGCGCGCGCTCGCGGTCGCGGGATCATCCCCGCGCAGGCGGGGAGCACATGCCACCCGCTGCGGATCGTGCGAGCGTGGCCGGATCATCCCCGCGCAGGCGGGGAGCACTCCACCCAGATGTAGGAGTTGAGGCCCTGCACCGGATCATCCCCGCGCAGGCGGGGAGCACGGGCACTCTGCGGTGTGGATCACCCACAGTTGCGGATCATCCCCGCGCAGGCGGGGAGCACCGCATGACCGCGTACTCCCGAATGAGGGTGATCGGATCATCCCCGCGCAGGCGGGGAGCACGCCCAACGGTCGGGGTTCATCGGTCCCACTCGAGGATCATCCCCGCGCAGGCGGGGAGCACTCCTTCCGCCCGACCGACGCCACGCAGGGGTGGCGGATCATCCCCGCGCAGGCGGGGAGCACTGGGCGAAGGCTTGGGCGGTGGCTCGGTCGATCGGATCATCCCCGCGCAGGCGGGGAGCACACCAACTCACCGACGGCCACGTTCCCGCGTCCGGGATCATCCCCGCGCAGGCGGGGAGCACTTCCGGGCTCGTCGTCCAAGATGTAGGTCTGGAGGATCATCCCCGCGCAGGCGGGGAGCACACTTGCTGACCTGCATCTTTACATCCCGGCGGGCCATCGCGCAATCAGTTGTCCAAAGACAACCGACGGGCCACTTCGGTCCTTTTGCCAGGTGCAGTCGGGCGGGCCATGAGCATGAGGCCGTCGAAATCCACGGATTCCCAGGGGTAGTTCCAGCGCAAGAACTCCAGACCCTGCTCTCCGGGGGAACGCCACACCAGTAGGGCCGATCCTTCGCCAACATGCCTCAGGACACGTCGCCAGAGAGTCGTCCGCATCCGTTGGGAGAGACGTCCAACGAAAACGCCCGGCGCAATCTCGAGCAGCCAACGTGTCGTCATCCCACGAAGCCCTGGAGGGACCGAAGCCAGCACGAGGACTACCACGGGACGGCCACCTCGTCGGCGTGATTCACACCGCCACGGACCTGTCCGGTCACCTCGTCCCAGAGATAGACGACATCGCCTTCGAGTTCACCTGGTGCGTCATCGACCGACTCTGGGAAAAGCAGCAGACGCACATCGCGACAGATTGTCGGAAGGAGCCGTGAGCCGTGCAGTCGATCGCGCAGTAGTCGCCGGGCGGCACCTGCCGGGGACTTGCCGCTCGCCGCAACCTCGAAGGCGACCGGAATTGTCAATTCCGCCTTGTAGAGGTCCGCAACGTCATAGACGAAGGCGCGGTGATGGCCGTTATGCACGAACCCCAGGGCTGGCGAACAGCCCAGGGCCGCCACAGCCGCGTGCACTACGCCATACAGCGCCGAGTTCGCAGCCGACAACGCCTGGTTGACGGGATCAGACGCCGAAAACTGCCCAGGAACATACTCGCGACGTTCCCATGGCACGCCCCACACGTCCGACTGGCGCCGGTATGCCGCGCGCACCCTGGCACCCTCGCGTCCCCGGAGTTGCTGCATCGTGAGGCGAGACACGTTCTCGCCAGGGAACCGGGCGGCATACATGGCGCGGGCAACAGACAAACGCTTGGTCCGGGTCGTGACGAGTTCCGCCTGGCGCTGAATGAACCTCGACGTCCTGGCGAGCGAACTACCGGCTGCATAGAAGCGGACGCCTTCTTCGCCAGTCCACACGGCCGAGACTCCCGCCTCGGCCATCACCGATATTCCTTGGTGACTGACGACTGTGCCAGGTCCAAGGACGACGCAGGCTACGGTTGCCGACGGGACCCTGATCGTGTCCTTCTCCGTCGAAAAGGTCAGCGAGTTGTCCTGCCGGCTGACCGAAACCCGCTCCGCGTAGAGAAACGAAATCCGGTCGCTGACCCGGCCGAGTTCTTGCACCTCGACCGGGTCAGCGCTCACCGTGCCACTCATGGTCGCGGGGCCACGAGAGTGAGCAGCCCGCAGCCGTACGCCCGTGCTCGCCCCACCCCATGGGTGAGAGCGGGTCGGACGAGGGCAGCGTCGGTAACCTCGGCATGCCCCTCGAATACCGCCGAGGAGATGGTGACCCGCCGTCCCCTAGCTGACTCGCCGTTATCGGTATGCCGCTCGAAGATGAGCGTCGCCCGCTCGGACACGGCCACTCGGTCCGCGGCTCTGACCGGCTCGACCAAGGGCATAGGCGGCTCGAGCAACTGAAGGCCGACCTTGGCCGCCCTGTCAATCCACCATTGCGCCTGGTGCTCGGCACTCACATGCCCGACCCGGCGAGATCGGTCCCAGCCGTCCTTCTTGATGGCATGCACGGGGTTGGCGCGGAGCCGATAGTGCCACTGGCTCCCCACACAAACGCGGTCGAGGAACTGGTCGTACGGCTTGGATTGAGCAGGCGTCGTCAGCGGCCAACCGGCCTCTTCGACAATCCCAATCAAGTCCGGTAGCCGCGGACTCACCACCAGCAAGTCGACATGATGCGCTCCCGGATCGAGACGCCACAGGATGCGGCCGGCAGCGGATTCCGATTCGCCGCCTGGGGCGAAAGACGCCAACACCGCCGCGTGCATCCGCTGCGGAGATGACAACAGTCGCTTTGCCCCACGGCGCTGTGGATTCAGCACCGCCTTGGAGATGTACACCTCAGTCCACCTCCCCGAACGCGTCGTGCCGAAACGCTCCGACTGCCTCGAGGCTCGGGTTGGGCACCCACTCCCGCCGCACCCAGCGCCACCCGAACTTGCGGTGCTCAGGATCGAAGGACAAGGGCACGTCATGCTCGCGCTCGGCTGCCTCCCTCGACTCGCCGAGGGCGAGGTCCCTGACGACGTGAAGGCGGTCAGGGGGTTGCCAGCCGCGAGGAGCAGATCGGTAGGCCCCCCGCCAGGGCACCGTGCGCATCGCCTCCTCCAGCGTCGTCGACACCACCTCAACGGGTATGCCGCCCGCGGGTGGACACGAGCGTCGCCCAAGGGCCAGCGGACGGCGCGGGCGACGCACTGCGTCGGCCAATCCGTCGAGCACCGATCGTGGGCCCTCGACCGCAGCGACGAAGACCGCATCCGAAAGGTAGAACCGATGCGACAAGGGCATACTCACGGGACGAAACCCGCCGCCACGCATCGGCTCCCGACGAATGGCCGTCTGGAAGTCAGGCTCGAGGACACCCGGCCGGTCGACCCGCACGCCGAACCGCAAAGACACCAAGTCCTCGATCGGGTCCGAGCGTCGTCGTCCTTGCGCCGAGGCCAACATGCCGACCAGCCCCGACTTGGTGGGTTCGGCGTTGGTCGTTCGCCGGGTGAACCGGCTGCTGCTGCCCCAGGACTGCAGTGGCGCGGCGAGTTGGAGAACGAGGACCGCCGTGTCGTCAGTCATCAGAGGTCGCCAGGCGCTCGGCGATGAGGGAACCCACCGCCTGTCGAAGGTCGGCAAGAGCCATCGGGTCGGCGAGCGCACGCAACGGCGCCGTGCGTTCGCCCTTGGCGAGCACGAAGGTGGCTACCGGCGTCTCGCCGTATGCCGCCACGATCGCCTGGGCCTCCTGAACCAGGCGCTCGCATGCCACATGAACTCGGCCCGATGTCGAGGTGTGCTCGACAGGCTCCTCGAATGCCTGGACGAGATTGATCGGCTGCGTCTCCCGCACCATGACCACGACCCCCTCGGGGAGGGTGCGGTTCGCGAACGTGTTCTGTTTCCCCGTCGGCATCGATCGCACGAATGCCTCCAAGAATGCTCCGGCAGCCTCGACAGTCGCGCCCGGATCGCCGAGGGTCGCGTGGAGGGCGTCCACGTCCAACGTGGCGTACCGGTACAGGGTGGACGAATTGAACTCGATCGTGCCGATCATCCCGGCGCCCGACTCGTCGTCGCGGTTGAGATCGTCGACCGCTGTGTAGTAGTCGAATTCGGGCGCCACCGCATCGACGGACAGGGCATGGGCCACCTGGCAGGAGGCGTCGACACCGAGACTCTTGTCGTCGGCGACCATCCGGCCGAACAGAGCGATGTCGATCCCCTGGTCTTCCCGAAGGGCACCCTGAGCAAGACCCTTGAGTTCCTTGGGGTCAAGAGTCTCGTCGAGCGCCAGTTCGGCGAGGCGCTCGGCTTGTGCCTGGCTGACGAACATGAGATAGCCGCTTTGAGGTGTGCCTTCCTTGTTGCCTTTGGGCGCGGCGACCTTGACCCCCGCAGCGCCCATGACGACCGCGGCCCGATTCTCCGCGTCTGGGCACTCCGGGTCCCTCGCGAGGATGGCGTTGGCGACTAGCTCGACCACGCGCAGGGTGCGCTTGCTCAGTTTGGCGACATCAACCAAGTGCGGGAACTCCTTGCGAGTCGCGTGCTTCCACGCCTGGGAGGACACCCGGGCGCGACGAGCCCCCCCGAAGAACGCCGTCTTCGGCGAACCGCTTTCGTCTCGGTTGATGTTGCTCGGTGGGACGGTCTGGAGGACATGGAAATCGACAATGGTGCGTTGCATGGCTACTCCTAGTGGTTGAGGGTTTCGGAGGGCACGGGGGAAGCGCCGTCGCCGGTAGCGGCATCCGTGTCCTTGGGTTGATGGGCGAAGTCACGGCCCCACCTGAGGCGGACCCCCGGCGCCCAGCGGGGCTCCTGAAGGAGGTAGAGATCCCGAGCAAGCCGGTCGTAGTCGACCGTGAGGTTGAGCGGTCGGCCGTCTGGGGACTTGGCATTGCGAATCAAAGCGGTGAGCGATCGCAGATGCGTGAGCAACTCCTCCGCCCCTTGACTGGTGACGAGCGCCCCGAACCGGCGCGTCATCGCCGCCCCGCCGTGCGACGAATTGCGAGCCAGGGATCCCACGGCCTGACCGAAGGGGCGACCCTTCCGGTGGACGACATCCGGACGCGCCTGCTGGTGAACGGCATACATCGCCATCGCGGCAAAGGCCGCGACCTCTGCCTTCGAGGGATCGTCACCGTGGCCCTGCAACTCCTCGGGAACGGTTTCGATCACCGCGCCCCAGACGGCCGGGTTGGAGCCGAGATCGGCCAGCGATGCCCGGCGTAGTTGCGCCAATATGCCGACCGCTTCGGACCGCACCGGGCCTCCTCCGTGCTGGGTCGCAGCCGCACCCCAGCCACCGACACGGGCGGCCACTTGGGCGCCCAACTGCCTGGTCGGGCTGCGCTTCTTTGCGGGTGTCATGACTTCTCCTTACGGGTGGGAGGGGCAGCGAGCGGAAGCGTCTTGGCGAGGGCTCTGAGGAACCAGATGTGCGCGCGAGCCGGCGTTATGGGTTCACTCTCACCAGTGGGTACGCACCCCGCGAATGCCTGGGGACCCAGGGTTCCGAGGAGCTCGTCGCCAAGTCCTAGGGCCAACTTCCGACAGGTGATCTGCCAGGCTCGGTGAGCAGCCGTCAGATCCGGCTCGTGGTCCAGCCCCGAAAGCCACGCGCGAATGGGGCCGTCCATGGCAGCGAGCGTGCGCTCCTGCCACTGCGGCAGTTCGGGGCGGTCGTCGCCCGAAGCGATGGCGAGGTTCTCAGCGAACTTGCGGACGGCATAGGCAACCGAATCGGCTTCGGAAACAGTCGTCGTCACGAGGGCGCGCCAGGCCTCGGCCTGCTCATTACGAGCGAGGACAACGGCCGGCACGCCTAGAGAATCGTCGATAACTTCCGCATAGGTGGCGTTCTGACCGCCGTACTCGAAGCCGGCGAACTCCAGCGTGATCGGTGGAGCGTCGAGTTCCTCGGCCGACTGCACGTCAGTGAGCCATTCGATCAGCTGGGTGTCGGGGACTTTGACGTCAGATGGTGCCGCCTGGTGGCCATGTGGGGATCCGAGGAGGCGCGCAAGCCCCCGCCAAGCCTGTTGGGTCGGGTCATGTTGTTGCGGCATGAAGATGGCCCGGCCGTATTTTGCGGATTGCGGCTTGCTATACCGCCAACTGGTCATCCGTTCGACGAAGTGTTTCGGCGGCTCCTGGGGGGTGATCCGGTCGCCCTGACACAGGGTGAGGCCGACTGCTTCGGTTCCGTCCCAGACGATGAGCAACCGGCGCGATTGCCACGTGAGCAACTGGACCGGTCCGGCGACGGTGAATTCCTCGTCGGTGACGCTCCCTCTGAATGATGTCGTCACCTCTCGCTCCCAGGCCGGCTGGTCAGCGTCCTCGAACGGGGTCGGAATCAGATTGAGCAACATGGTCTCTCGGAGGTTCCGACCCTGCGCGCTCAGTCCCCCGACTTGCCCACACCAGGCCGGCAGGCCATAGCCGTAACCTTTCCCGTTGACAGTGAGACGATCATCCACCGCACCGGTCTTGATGCCCGCCGTGTCGTAGGCGTGTGTATGGATGAGCCACACGGCGGCCTCCTCCCAGGCCAGCCGGGCGACATCAGCCCGTGACCGATTAGTGAAGAACTGCTCCCCATCGGGCAGGTCGGCAACGATCTTCTGCAGCCCCATCTCGGGGCCTTTTGCCGCACGCAGCGTAGGCGTTTGAAAGAAGGGCTGGGTCGGATGGACGAGCCAGAAGCGCTCCCGGACGGTCGTGGCATACGCCTCGATCTCATCGAGGGGGAGTCCGGCTTCCCACGCCGCCAGCCATTGCTCGAGCGTCGGCCCCTTGAGCGCCCGGTGGAGGAAGGCAAGGAGCACGCGCAAGATGGCGAATCGTTGAGTGGAGAGTTCCTGGCCCAGCCCCCGCCATTGATCCGCCCGGCGGAACACGTCCAGGATGCTGACCATCTCGATAGTGCCCGCGTCCGTGACGACTTCGAGCCAGGGCTCGTCAAGCAGGTTAAATCGCTTCTCGGTCACCAGGTGACCTCCAATCCATCGGTGGTGTCGTAATTCCATCGCAGGCCACTGACAGTCGCCTCCCCTGAGGCGTCGAGGGCCACGACCGGCAGTCGACCGAGCATCGGTTCATCCCTCCAGGCGAGCGGCGTCTCGGCCATCAGTTGTTCTCGCACAATGAACGCAGGACGCCAGGGCGGTGGCGTCACCCGGACCACACATCCCGCCATCGCCTCCGCCTGGCGACGATTGACCTTTCGCGAGGGGTCAAGAACCAGCGCCTCCTCACCTGTAACTCGTGCCGGGACGTGCAGGCGCCCATCCGTCGTTGTAGACAGCAGCAGCACCTCGACCGACGGGCGCCCGTCCCGCACCGCGCCTTGCACAAAGGGCGAGGTCTCGTCCCCGTCAGCCGGCCCACCGGCGCTAAGCCATCCGATGAGCGTCGTGCCCTGCAGTCCTGACAGTCTCGACGGATCGCTGATCTCCATAGTGCGGGCGTTGCCCTCCCGGCCGCGCTCCTCGCTCTGGTGTTTCGCTCGTGCTGCGGCATACGCCTCTCGCCATGGAGCAGGCAGGTCCGGCGCATCGGCGTAGCTCGCCTCGACGCAGGGGGCAATGTCCGCGGGCAACTCCAGGGCACCCCCAACCCTGGGCATCAGGACCGCGGCAGTCGCCAGCAACGGGGCGGCGCCATAGACGGCCCCGGAACCCTTGTCGATGACCGGCGCCCCGTCTGCCGCCAGATCGCTGAGAACGATGCACCGAGGCCGCGACAGCCGCTCGAGTCGAACCCAGTGGTGGCGATGACACCGACCCATCCGCTGGAACAAGGAGTCCATCGGCGCCAGGTCGGTGACGAGGACATCGAAGTCGACATCGAGCGACATCTCGGCGACTTGGGTGGCCACCACGACCGCACGATGGGGCCGGGTGCCGGCTGCGCTCTCGACGTAGGTCGGCGATCCAAACCGCGCGAGCAGTCGTTCGTCGTTGGCCGACCGATCTGCGGCCATGAACCGCGCGTGATGGCATTCGACCGGGATGCCTAGACGATCGCGAAGGTAGGCCGCCGTTTCCCTCGCACTCTTTACTGTGTTCCTCACGATGAGCGCGGTGCCGCCATCGGCAAGGAGTTCCTCGAGACGGTCGCCCAAGACGGTGAGGTCCTGCCGCAGCCACTCGAGAGCGAACCGGTACGTCCGCCCGGAGCCGGCGGGCGTCCAGGTCCTCGATGCGCCGCTGGTCACCGCGGTGATTCGCGGGTATGCCGTCAATGCCCGACCGCGTTGTCCGTCCGGTTCCTCTGGCGCTGTCGACCCGGCATACGCCGACATCAACTCCGCACGAACGGCGCTGGGCAACGTCGCGGAGAGCATGACGACGGGCACCGCGAGTTCGGCGAGCCAACGGAGCAAGCGCACGAGATGGGTGCGCATGAATGGGTCGTACGCGTGGACCTCGTCGATCACGACGACCTTGGTGGACAGTCCGAGGAATCGCAACACGCCGTGTTTCAGCGGCAGGGCGGCGAGGAGCAATTGGTCGATCGTGCCCACGACCGTCGTGGCCAACAGGGACTTCTTCCGGGTGAGCCATTCGTGAGCGGCCACACGCGTGCCCGGGCAGCTGTCGTCATCGCGGATGTCGAAGAGGCGGATCCGGTCCAAGCCCCGGTAGTCCCTATTGAGCGCCCGACGGCCGTGGCCCAGCCACGCCGTGGACCCAACGGGGAGATCGTCCTCCCCGAGGTGCGCCAGCCAGGCGAGGACCCGGGCGAACATCGCATCCGTCGTGGCCTGAGTGGGGAGGGCGAAGAAGACACCACCGCGGTCGAAGCGGCGCGCAAGCACCTCGGCACACACCATCGCCGCCTCGGTCTTGCCGTCGCCAGGGGCTGCCTCGAGGAGGATGAGACCCGGTTCGGGGAGCCATTCGGCGGCGTCGAGCGCATCCACTTGGAAGGGGCGCGGAGTTGCCGAGCGGAAAAGGTCGAAACGCTGGGCGAACAACTCACTCGTCGGCTCCGGCAAGGACTGCGGCCGCCACGGACCAGGGAGACCCAAAGCCCGTATGCCGTGCTCTGTCCGATCGTCGCTCGCCGACCCCAGGGGGAAGAGGTCCGAATTCGACGCGATCCAGTCCGCCATGATGGCCAAACCACCGATGATGACCTGCCCACCGAGCGGCAGCGTGACGTCGCCGTCAAGGTCGGCGTCGGTGAGGCCCGCGAGGTTCCAGCACATGTCGAGCAAGTCGGTGACGACTCGTCTCCACGGCTCGGCCCGGTCCTTCGTGTCACGACCGTAGAAGGTCGGTTTGGCCTTCAGCGATGCATAGCCGAGTTCCTCCTTTGACGGGACAGCACCGTGATGCCCAGCAATGACGACCGCCCAGGACCTGGCTACCCGCGGCGATAGTCCACGCGCGCAGAGGTACTCGACCATCAAGTGAAACCCGGTGCGAGTGTGGTGACACACTCGTCCTCTTTCACCCGCTTGACCGCACAACCCGGCCTCGTTCATCGCCTCGTAGAGGGCCGGAGCCATTGCGGCGAAGGCCGGGGTGCATTTTCCGATGTCATGGGCCGCGATGAGGAAGATGGCGACGCGCCGCGCCCAGTCGATCGAGCGAGTGCCGCCGCTGGCCGCGTGGAGCGTGCCACTCGGCACCCAGTGGTGGAGCAGCCAATGCGCGACCCCCGCCGAATCGCGCATGTGCTGCTCCACCGTGAGCCACTTGCCCTCACGGTCCTGACTCTTCGCCCACGGAAGACCGCATTTCATTTGACCATTCCCCTCTCTGCTTGCACCCTAGCCCGCCCGCTCGGCGTGTGCAACAGGAACAGCCGCGACGTCTGCCGCGGCTGTTCCTGTCAAGCCCCGCGCAGGCGGGGAACACAGAGCCGGATTCATCTGACCCGGTTCATCCCCGCGCGGGCGGGGACCGCACCGAGTCTCCCTGCGCGCGGGCGGCGGCCGCAATACTCGGGGGCGGACGGCATACCGGATCGGCGACAATCGGGCCCATGCGTCCCATCGTTCAAAGCCGCAAACTGCACAAGGTCCGCTACGACGTGCGGGGCCCCATCCTCGTCGAGGCCCAGCGGCTCGAAGCCGAGGGGCACAAGGTCCTCAAACTCAACATCGGCAACACCGCACCCTTCGGGTTCCAGGCCCCCGAGGCGATCATCGCCGACATGATCCACAATCTCCCTGACGCACAGGGATACAGCGACTCGCGCGGCATCTACAGCGCGCGCACCGCGGTCGCGCAGTACTACCAGTCCCGCGGGCTGCGCGACACCACGGTCGAGGACGTTTTCATCGGCAACGGCGTCTCCGAACTCATCACCATGGTCCTCACCGCGTTCCTCGACGACGGCAACGAGGTCCTCGTCCCAGCACCGGACTATCCGCTGTGGACTGGCGCGGTGACCCTCGCCGGCGGCACCCCGGTCCACTACCGCTGTGACGAAGCCAACGGCTGGAACCCCGACCTCGCCGACATCGAAAGCAAGATCACCGCGAACACCCACGCCCTGGTCATCATCAACCCGAACAACCCGACCGGCGCCGTCTACAGCGAGGACATCGTCAAGGGCCTGGTCGACATCGCCCGCCGCCACGACCTGGTCCTCATGGCCGACGAGATCTACGAGAAGATCCTCTACCCGGACGCCGACGGCACCCTCCCCATCCATCACCACGTGGCGACGTATGCCGCGGACGACGTCCTCTGCCTCACCTTCTCCGGGCTGTCCAAGGCCTACCGTGTCTGCGGCTACCGCGCGGGCTGGGTCATGATCTCCGGACCCAAGCACCTCGCCACCGATTTCCTCGAGGGCCTGACCCTGTTGGCGAACATGCGCATGTGCGCCAACGTCCCCGCCCAGCACGCCATCCAGACCGCACTCGGCGGCTACCAGTCGATCACCGAACTCACCCGCCCCGGTGGGCGCTTCTACGAGCAGATCAAACTCGCCTCGCGCCTGCTCAACGAGATTCCCGGCGTCTCATGCGTCGAACCCCGCGGCGCGCTCTACTGCTTCCCCCGCCTCGACCCCGACGTCTACCCCATCGAGGACGACGAGGCGTTCGTCATCGACCTGCTGCGCGCCAAGAAGATCCTCGTCACGCACGGCACCGGCTTCAACTGGTTCGAGCCCGACCACTTCCGGCTCGTCACCCTCCCCGACACCGAGATGCTCACCGAGGCCATCGGCCGGATCGCCGACTACCTGGAGTCCCTGCGCAACCGATGAGCCCCGCCACCGAACGCCCCGGGCCCGCCCTGCTCACGGCCGTCGCCGTGGGTGGGGTGCTCGGTTCCCTGGGCCGGTATGCCGTGGGCTCGGCACTCCCCCACCCCGCCGGCGCGTGGCCGTGGGCGACGTTCCTCGTCAACCTCAGCGGGTCGCTGGCCATCGGCATCCTCGTCGGCTGGATCGCGGTTCGCCCGGGTTCGCACCCCTTGCTGCGCCCATTCGTGGGCGTGGGCGTGCTCGGCGGGTGGACGACGTTCTCGGCGTTCGCCGTCGATGTCGTCAGCCTGACCACTCATGGGCGGCCGCTGTTTGCACTGCTCTACGTGCTGGTGTCGGTGGTCGCTGGGACGCTGCTTGCGGGCGTGGGAATCGTTGTTGGGCAGCGGTTCGAGGAGGGCGTCGAGGTTTTGGAGGGTGGTCTTGACCCGGAGGGCGGCCTCGACCCGGAGGGTGGCGTGGATCCCGACGGGCCGGCGCGGGAGACGCCGCGATGACGGCCCTGCTCGTCGCGCTCGGCGCCGCTGTCGGCGCGCCCCTGCGGTTGCTGGTCAACCACGAGTTGCGCACCCGGTATGCCGCTTCCCCCGAGGCCGGTACCCTCGCCGTCAACGTGGCCGGCTCGTTCGTCCTCGGCCTGCTCGCCGGCCACGCCATCCAGGGCTCGTGGCTTGCGATGATCGGCACCGGCTTCTGCGGGGCGCTGACGACGTTCTCGACCCTGGCCCTGGAGTTGTGGACCGTCCTCGAGGACCGGCGCTGGCGGCACCTGACCACCCAACTAACGCTCACCCTCGCGCTCGGCCTGGGCGCGGCATACCTCGGGTTCGTCCTCACCCGGTGACCGGGCCCGCTCCCAACGGCCGCGCCCCCGTCAGTCCAACTGCTGTCGGCACTATTCGTCTATGACATCAATCAATTGGTGGACGGGTTCATGAGGTAGGTGCCTAGGGTGGACTTGAACGTCGTAGAGGCCTGGGGCAAGTGGAGGGATGGTCCCCCGGAACTCACCGGTGGCCGCCAGCGACATCGATACCTCGCCAACCATTGCTCGATTGCCCTCAGGCACCACACGCGCAACGAGTTCACGTGGGAGATTCTCTTGGCGTCGGGCGACCGCCTGACCTCGTCGCTGCCACACGGTCGCGGCAATGTTAACCGGGGAAGCCGCGGCCACATGCTCTGCCAGGTCGAGCCCGATGCTGAGGCCGTAGGTCCGGTGTTCAGCCATATACACGGCCGGGACGGGAGGGGCGGCCCCAAAAGACGTCAAGAGATCCGTCATGTCCATTCTGACGAGAGCTCCGTGGCGCGCGGCGACACGGAAGTCAGCTGGACGATGCCGTCCCAGCTCCACAGGGACTGCGCTCGTCGCTGGGACTGTCCCGTCGCCGAGGTCGTTGGCCCAGTAATCCCCATGGGTACCCAGATGAGGATCCGGGCCCGTGTCAACGCTCAAGGAATCGCCCTTCCGACGGACGGCGCGCAAGGTCACGTGGCCGAACCCGAGCCTCGGTACGACCTCGGGCGGGTCGTCCAAACGGCGCCATCCATCTCGGATCTGACGGTGGGTGGCGGCTCCCGACTCTGCGGCTCGCGCGAGCCAACATAGGTCGCTGTCAACTGGCCTCACCAGGTTTGGCGGTCGAAGCTGCCTTGCACCTTGTGGCACCACGGGATACTGGGGTAGGAGATCCGACATGCCCGGCCACGAACGAGCGATGGGGGACACCCAGGGGACGTGGGTCTTTTGTACGCCGGGCAACTGGACGGGATACCCGTTTGCCATCACATCGAGGGCCTTGGGTGCACCTCGGTGTGGAGTGCCGAGAGTGACTACGGCACGCACAGTCGACGCTAGCGCGCTGGTTGCAACCCAGTGACGGGCCACCAGACCCCCCATGGAGTGACCAACCAAGATCACCCTGGCGCGCTGTTCCACGCGACGAGGCCACAAGTTCGCGATCCGGGAAGCTAGTGTGCGCTCGAGCGACGCAGAGGCATGTTGAACGCCTAGTCGGAAGTCGTAGCCAAAACCAACAACCGTCGCGTCCAGGTTCGGCCTCCCGGCTCCGTCATCGACGTCCTCAGGGGCCACTCCAAGAGCACGCCGCGCCGACTCAAGCAAGTGCTCATATCCGTGTATCGGAGTCCAGAATCGACATAGGCGCCAGTCGCGAAGTAACCCTTGAGGTCTAAGTTCCGTGAGTTCGGCAAGGGCGGCCAGCCTCGACGGACTCAAGAAGTCAGCGGGAGTTCCGTCATAGGCGACCTGGCCATTAGAAGCCATCAGTCGAGTTCCGCCAATTCCGGGAAGGATAACGATCAACGCTCGAGGAATCATGAGAACTATCCCGGAACCATTTCCCGGTCCCGGGAGTCAAGCCATAGATCACGAATGCAATCGGCAGCAGCTACCATTCCGTCGGTACGCATAATGTCCCGCGCCTTCGACACTGCAAAGAAGACTGGCTGGCCGTCAGCGAGGGACCCATAGAAGCGGCCGGCGAACACCGCCGCTGCCTGGTCTGTTAGGCGGCCGCTCATGGCGATCACGCAGCGACTGCCCTTTTCCAGTAGAAAGGGCGCTCCCCCAACCGAGTAGCATGCATTAAGCACGACAACAGATGGTGGCTCATCCATGTTAGTCACGATCTCTGCGAGTTGGGCGTAAGGGAGAACGTGCCCGCCTAGGCTTCCAGCTGCCTGCAATGTCAGACCAACCTCGTCACCATGGGCGGATAGATGCAGTACGTGTGGCCGGTGCCGATCCAGCGCTTGGGACAAGTCCGCCACTGTGGCCGCCGGTCGATAGCTCACCTCAAATCTGCCGGCCGGGCGGTTCCGGAATTCTTCAGCGATGACCTTTTGCTCCCTGTCCAATCGCGCCTGCCCAGTTGCGCCTTCGGGATGACCGAAAGCAAAAAGCAGACGCATAGGCTGCTTCGTGGATCGCGGCCCTTCACAACTATCGAAAGATTTTTCCGTCGCATACTTTCCCCCGGTAGGAGCTCCATTGAATACCCCAGTAGGCCCCTTAGGGTCGTGCACCGTAATGACATTGAGATCTCTCATATTCAAGCCTCCTAATGGCGCATTCCGGCGAGAAGGCCGTCGCGATACCTCGCCATTTCGGCGTTGAGGTCCCTGGCCTGCTCCTCTTGACGACGCTTTGCGTCGCGCGCGAGGTTATCCACAGCCTCCCTCAAGTCCGACTCATAGCGAAGCTTGTTGACTTTCGGGCTCAGAATGTCTCGCGCTTCAACTTCCTGCTGACGTGCTTCAACGATTCGACTGGATGACTCCATTTGGCTGCGCACGGCCCGATCGTAATCAGTGGAGCCCGATGACAGTTTCACTATGATGGGCAAGCACTCAATGGCCATGAAGAGCAAGGTGAGAAAGATGCTCGCGACCCGCACCGTCGCGCCATTTGGGCCGCGGTATAGAGAGTCGAGCGCCGCGAACTGTTCGAGAAGGCCGGGCTTCTCCGCAGGGTAGCGCTTCTTCATGGCGTCGTCTATTGCTAGCTTTACGTTATCGGCGTACCTTGTCGCGCCAGCACCTGAAGTGGCGACGAGTTTCGAGTACTCCTCTTGTAGGCTCTTCAGCGCTGCCCGTCGACCGGCCAGGTCCATACTGCCCTCCGTAGTCGCGACCGTATTTCGGTCAGCGGCACAGCGGGGTCCTTCACCCACGAGGCCTGAGGTTGTGCCCATCTGACGTCCTGCGCACTCTGCCTGGGCCGTAGCGATGAGCCCGTCAAGTGTCTTCTGATCGGCAGTGATCTGGTTGTCGAGAGATTCGATATGGGCCTTCATTCTCACCAGTTCCGTCAGATGCATATCCCCCGTGGAAACACTGAGTAGGTAGCCAACACAATTGACGTCCTTGGGGGGTTCACTCGCGTCCTGTGGATTGCACTTCCCATATAGGGATTTGGCGCTATCTCGCTCTGTCACGTACTGTGTTTCGATCGCCGACTGAAATAGTCTAAGAACGAACGGTTCAGCGATCACAAAGGCAAAGACTAGCGCTAAGGCCAGTCGAGCGATGTATTTCAGCGCCGCTACACCATCTTTGCTGGTCGTGGTCGCGGTCATCCACCGGTCGAGATTGACGATAAAGAAGAACCAGAATGAAGCCGCTACAAGGGCTACCGCCCAATGCTCATGGAGACCGTTGACTACCGCGAACCACATGGACATTGAGGCGATGCTTGCGGTCCCAACGATGACGCCACCGAGGGCCGTGAACCGGTGTTTCTCTGCGGCGAACATGGACACGAGTTCCTCATCAGCGCCGCTGACGCGCCGCAAGGCATACCCGAGTAGCCCCGCGGCATTTCGAGGTCGTCGCGAGGAGTAGCGCGCCGGGCCCAAAGTCGCACGCAAGACGGACTTTGTTGAGCCAGGGATGGTTTCGGGTTGGATCGAACTCATCGGCCCCACGCCTCCGGGTCAGGCAGGTCCGACTCCCGGCCGGCGTCCTCAGCCACGTGCGTCTCAGGGTTGTCGTCCGCTGAGTCCAGCCGGGACTCCGGCAGCGCCTGCCTGAGCGTTACTGGATCGAGGCCGAGACTCTCGATCATGTTGTTGAATGCACGGGGAGTCAACTCCCTCAGCACTCCTGCTTTGGCTATGGCTTCGATGATCTGACGTCGTCGCTCGTACTCTCGATCCTCGCGGACCACACGATAATCGAAGTCGCGTTGCTCGATGCGACGCTGATGCTCGCGGTCCTCACGATCCCAGTCCAGGGCCCTTTCCTCCCTCCGTCGACGTTCCTCCATCCGTCTCTCTGCGGCCACAGCAGGCGAAGACTCTGCGGCCAGAGTTGCCAAGTCGGCATCTTCCTCGGCGTATTGCCCTCGAGACCGAATCTCTTCGCGTTGCCGAAGCACTTCGTCAACCACTCGCTTGCGCTCCTGGGCGCGCACGAGAGCAAGAAGTTCCTCATTTTGCGTGCGGAGTGTATCGAGGCTGTGCTTGCGGTGTTCCTTGGTTACCGCCCGAGCGTGCTCTCGGACGTCGCCAGACGCAAATACATCGCAGCCGGTCAAGCGAACCTCCATTCCGGGAGCTGCGAGAGGGCTATGTGCCTTGACCGCCTCGATGGTCGCCACTGCCACTTGACGCACACGGTCGATTTCGTCGGGGGCATACTCAGCGGCCAACTGTGTCACGACGGGATAACTTTGGAGTTGCGCCTGCAGCAACTGCCCCACATCGCTAAGGCTCTGCGCGACGACCTCCGCAGGGTTACTTACTTGGCAAGCGAACTGCACGCGGAGAACAAAACCCTCACCCGGGTCGTTCGATGGCAATTCGATCTGGACCGGAAGGAGCCTGTGACTCATGTCAACGACACTGAGCGAGGTCGCGTTAACCATTTCTGCCTCGCGTCCGGTGAACTGCTGCGGCTTGTGCACCTGCAATTGGCCGTTGACGTTGAGCACCCACGTGTGATGTGGCAGAGCTGGAGGAAGATCCGAGGAGTGCCGGCGGCGTAGGAACTTCATCTGGCGCGCGGGCTCACCCAGCGGCATGGTGCGCACCAGCGGAAAATTGTCAGTGTTGAGCTCATGTTCAGTCATTAAATAGGCTCCTTATTAATTGATCGACTTCTTGAATCTAAAACCGTTGACGCCTCAGGCGTCCCCCGACTTAGCCTCTTGCAGCAAGGCGCCGCTCCCGTTCAGACATTTTAGGAACATTTCAATAGCGGATTGACGCTCACGACAAGGGTGCGCTTGGTTCACCCAGTGGAGGTCGAGCTGAAGGTCTGCGCATTGAACTGGGGTCAAGTGACGACGCATTTCTTCACCCGCCATGGTGGCGAGCCGGCTCGATTCTGAACTCCTATCGCCGGATTGATCAGCGGCGCAAAGAAACCAGGCCAAGGCCCGAACCATAGAGCCGCGAGAGCCCGCCCGTTCGAGTGAACCGCGAACCATCTTGACGAAGTCACTCATCGTGTCCGGATAATTCTCCAAGAGCAACGCGCATACTGGGCGCCCGCCCGGCCTATCCAGGGTGCGCAGGAGCCGGACCGCTACCTGGTGTGGACGTTCCTGGTCGCGTCCAGTCCGCCGGTCCTTCGCGGCTACCATCTGGGCTGCTAGGAAACGAAAGAGATCCTCCCCAGATGCGCTGCTGCCAGCAGCCGATAGCGCCGTGGCTATCAAAAGTCCACCCGGATCGGGACTGTCCCCAAATTCGCTACCGTACCGCCATATAGCGTTTAGCCCACTCCAAGGGTATCGTGCGGATAGCCCAAGAACAAACGCGAAAGCACCCGCTGCAGCCACCTCGCGCTGGCGAGACTTCGACCACTCCTGCGCAAGGTTACGCGCGTGAGTGGGCGGAGCGTCGAAGGCCGACAGCGCCATTACGCCCACCCACCAACGGCCATCGGTTGGTCCAACTGAACGAAGGACCCACGCGCGCAGGTAGGTATTCGTGATTTCTTCGAACCGCCACCTTCCAAGCAAAGCGAGGGAGCGTCCCAAGGTGGCGCATACGCGAAGGTCGGCTTCGCGCTCGGGATCGAGTTCATCGACGATGTCTGCCAACCACTCGCGGACGGGTCCCCACAGAGGAGCACCGTACAAGTCGACAAGGTGCTCGAGAATCTCCCCGGTCGCCTCGTCACGTCGCGGCACCCTGAAGGTGTCTGTTGCCCCCTCGGTCTCGCGGCGCTCAAGACGTGACAGTGTGCTGATGGGATCGTCGTTGCGTTTTTGCACAACGTTCGCTTTGGTTGACTTCTCATTCGGCCCATCAAGGGCTCGACTCAGACGCTCCGCCAATTCGTCGAATCGCGATTCGGGAAGTCCCGGAAAGAATGCTAGTGTCACAGCCTGCGCTAAGTCGGCATTTCTCTGATTCGCTGTGAAGAAGTCCGTGACTGCCCTACGAGCCTGGCGGTCCTCCTCCAGCGTCGCCCCCACTTCGTCACCTCGCGCAACTGCGCGCAAGAGGCTCGCGACCCGGTGGGGACGGCGTTCCTCGGCGAGGTGGGCGGCGAGGCTGTCCCGTTCCTCGTCGGTTAGTGAGACTTGCAGGAAGTCGATGTATGAGCGCACCAGGACGTCCGTGCTTGGTGGCGTAAGGACGATGACCCCACTCCGGCCGGTGGATAGTGGTTGAGGTTCTCGAGTAACGACCAGCCAGGCTCCAGCGCGCTCGAGTTTCTCCTCGAGGCGACCCACATGTAGGTCGATCTCGTTGGCGACGGCCTCTGTAGCTACCTCGACTTGATGGTCGGTGACCAGGTACGGTCGGGACCTAACGAAGTCGTTGCTGGCCAGCGTCTCCCATGGCGTCGCGGCCGAGACCAGGTAGGGACGAGCGTCGGGGGACACCTCACGCGCAAGGTTGATGGCAGCGCACGTGCGACCAGACCCTGCCGGCCCCTCAAGGATGACCACGCGCTGAGAGGCGAGCCGATCTCTGGCCGCGAAGTATCCACCGGGGGGCACGAATGCGTCTAGCGCGCGACGGAGCCGTGCGTCTGAGAGCCTGCCGACCTGGAGTTGCGGTGTGGTGGCATTGAGGGTCTGGTTGAGAATGATCGTGACGTCTGGTTCCTGACGCTCGGCCTCCGCTGCCGGAGGTGACTCGCTACCCTGGGCTTCGGTATCGCCTCCGGCCAGCGAGTGCTGGTGTGACTCCTCGGTCATCGTTCTCCTCCTTCCTTCCTGTCCTCGCAAGCCGGAGAACCTCCCGCGTTGCGACCATGCATAGGTTGCAGCGAGTCCAACGCTGCCTGTGGGCCGACATATCTGCATCAGGGTTGGCCCTAGGCATACCTGGGTGCTGGCACGGTGGTCACCAGTGAAGACAGGATCGAGGCTGGTCATCCCATCACCGGACGGAGAGGCCCAATGCAAGAGGAAGCCCGCCATGTGCTGTCACCGGCTGGCCTCGTCCACGAGGCGCGGGTTACTCAACGCACCGCCAGCGCGGTCGTGCTGATGTTGTGGCTCGGACTGAGCGTGGCGACAATCGCACCCGTCATTTGGGGATCTCGCGGTGTGCCACTCAGTGGCCGCTGGGCCCTCCTGCCCCTGTACTTCCTTGGTATCCAAGTCGTGATGGTGGCCCTCCGACACATAGCGGTAGCCAGCCTTCAGATCCCAGTGAAGGACCGAATCCGGCTGAGCCAACAACAGCCGTCCCGCAGCGATCTAGTTATCACTTGCTCTGGAGGTGGGGTGAAGTCCGCATGGTTCTGTCTGGGGGCACTGCAAAGGCTTCAAACCGCCGGTCTCCTTGACCGGGCGTCCGACCTCATATCGGTCAGCGGGGGCGGCTATGCGGCCGCTGCCTATGCAACTACCAGGCAACGACGCCACGACATCGGGCTCAATGGTGCCCTCGCGCCTGGTAGTCGAGAACTAGATCAGTTGAGGGCACGTTCCGACTCCCTATTGGGCTCGGTCCGTGTGCGAGGTAATCTGCTGGCAGCGGTAAGTTTCGGCATGCTCTTGAACGTGATCATGGGAGCCGCCATCGTTGTTCTGTCCGGGCAGGTCGTCGCTAGTGTGCTTGTTGGATCGAGTTCGCTAAGTGTCAATCCTGACACGCAGGAATGGACTTTCCACCCCGGGACTTGGATGTGGGTCATCCCTGGGGCACTGAGCGTACTCTCCTTGCTTGTCTTCGCTCATGCATACGGGATCGAGCCGACTCGTCGCCCGCGGTCGCTCACGGGGCGTTGGGTGCAATTTGGTCGTAGAGGCTATCTCACCGCATGGCTAGTAGCTAGCCTGCCGCAGATCCTTGGATGGGGCGCGGCGCTCTTCCTGGCAACCATCGGCGGATCCGGTGTGCTTCTGCCCCGCCTCCAGACCGCGTTCACGTCGACTGGTGGGTTGCCTGCTTGGGCGGCTGCGTTCGGTCTCAGCGGACTCCCGTTGGTGCTTGTCACAGCCAGCGCGACGGCTAAGGGAGTTACCGGAATGGCTTCCTTTGGGCGAGTACTGGTCGGCGCCCCCAGCGGACCTCCCCGCTGGTGGGCCACCATCCAGGCTCGGTTGCGGAGAGATATCGCTCCCGTGCTCGGCACTCTGCTTCTCTTCTCGTTGGCGTATGGTGCTTTGGTCCTGATGGCGTGGCACGCGGCCTCCGGCCTACTCGGAGGGGGGCAGACCGATACCGTCCCCGCAGTGTTGTCGCTAGTCGCCCTGCTCGGCCTGCGGACCTTCGGTCCTGGGCAGCGCACTTCTCTGGTGCCCTACTACCGGGATCGGCTTTCATTCGCCTACCTGGAGCTTTCGCCACGTGGCGAAGACACGACGCTTGTGGCCGACCCCGCGACGCGGCGCGATGCGCACGAAGAGCCGCCACTGATGATCGCCGACCTGACCGATGGGCCGCGGTTGCGAATGGTTGCTTCAGCCAACGTTAGGGACGCTCACCTGCTACCGGCCGGTCGACGATGCACCCCCCTCGTGTTTTCCCCTACTGGCGTGGGACTCACAGAGAGCAAGATGCCCGGCGGGCAAAGTACCCCACTGCCAGAGGAATTCCCCGTCAAGATGACCATCGCGGATGGCGTCACCGCCTCAGGAGCCGCGATCTCGCCCATGGCCGGTCGCGACAGCCGACACGTCGGGGCAGCCCGGATACTTCTTACTTTCGCGAATATCCGACTCGGGCTGTGGATACCTAACCCCTATTGGGTTGAGGCTGGCGCCTTCGCGGGAGGGAGTGTCGCTGTCCGGCTCCTTCGACTCTGGGACCGCAGCTCACACCTCAATGTCGTGACCGAGGCGCTCGGAGTACCCAGCATCTTCCACCCATGGCTCTATGTCACAGATGGAGGACACTATGACAACCTGGGTCTGGTGGAGTCATTGCGGTTGCGTCCACGGGTCGTGATCCTTCTAGACGGTACTGGTGATGATGAAGACCAATTCACGGCCATGGGCATCGCCTGCGCGACTAGCCGGATGGATCTCGGAGTTGAGGTGGACTTCACGCCTGGCCTCATGCGGCGCGGATCGTACGAGGCATCGGGCGCAGCCCACCGCGTATGCACAGCCACGTTCCCTGATGGGCACAGATGCGAGATAGTGGTAGTGAAGAGCATCTGGACAGCCGGGCAGTCATGGGATGTGGAGGCCTACCGACAGACCCATCCTGACTTCCCCGTTCTCTCGGACGAACTTGAGACCTACGGCGAACTCGACGCCGAAGCCTTCCGTCAATTGGGCTGGAGCCAACTCGATGCGGCACTCCCTCAGGTTCGACAAACCCTGGTGGACGCCGGAAGGAACCCAACGCCGCCACACCCCGTGATCTAGTCGAATCACCCCGAATGGTTTCAGATAATCATCGAGTGCACCTATCCAGCCGATGGCGAACCCCGGCACTGTACGTCGGTGTGCTCGCGGTCCTCGCCAAGAGTCTTCTCTCGGCACCCACACTGCCCCTCGCTCCGGCCGTCACGGTCGTGGCTTGGTTTGCGGCTCTGACATTCGCCGCAGTCGGCGTGGTTCTGGTCGCTACGGATGCTGGTGCCGCAAGCGGGTGGCTATGCCTAGCAACGGCCTGGGGAACCGTTCTCGGTGACCTCAACTCAAGCAGTTGGCCAGTGGGGTTATCGTCCATCGGCTACGTGCTGGAGCCGACTTTCCTGGTGGCAGCCGTAGCGCTTTGCCTCACATACCCCGGGCCACTCCGCCGAGGCTCCGCCGTTGTTGCACTCTCGCTCATGGTGTTCGTGGTATTCACCAGGGCCCCCCTGATCTTTCTGGACGGATCACTAGCGGACGGGTTCTGGTATCCACCAGGGTGGACACGCCATTGGAGCCCGGAAGTGCACGACGCCTTGGTCCGTGTCGGTCGCCTCGGTCTCGGCCTCGCACTGCTCGGCGTCGCTGCCGTACTACTTGGGCAAATGTGGCGCACGAGGGGCCTTGCGCGTCAAGCATTGGTATCGCTGTCATTCCTCGGCGGAGTCACCGCCCTCGGGGCCGCCCTTGATCAGATCGTCTGGGTCAGCGACGGACTCCGGCGCAGCGTGACGTACGGCGGCGACGTCAGGAACATGGCCGGCGCCCTGCTCCCCATGGCACTCGTTACCCACCTGCTGCGTCGACAAGCGGCCCAGTCAGAGATGACTCAAACCGTGCTTTCCGCCGCCCGCACCGACAACCTGAGGGCAGTGGAAACCGCACTTGCAACCGTCTTGGCAGATCCCACAGTCCGATTCCTTGCTCCCACAGAGTCCGGCTCGTGGCGTCCAATTCACGGGGTCCACGATTGGCGAGCCTCCCTCGCGCCAAGAGGGACCTTCGATATAGATGCCGGACCGGGTGAGCAAATGCGCATCGAGTACGACCCGCGCGCGCTCGATGATCCCTCACTTCTTGAACCGGTCGCAAGGGCACTCCAAGTTGGCCTGCGCAATGCCCAACTCACCGAGGAGATTCGAGCCCACCTGCGCGAACTCGAGGCATCTCGCTCCCGACTTGCATCTGCAGCACTGGAGGAACGCCGTCGGGTGGAGCGCGATCTCCACGACGGAGCCCAGCAACGGCTACTTGCCGTTGTCACGAAGTTGGCGATGGCGGACCTCGTTTCAGACGAGGAACTCCGTAGCATCGTTGATGAAGCTCGCCATCAGTTGGGAATGGGCATCAGCGAACTCCGCGACCTGGCCCGTGGTATATATCCCGCTAGCCTGGTCCAGGGAGGCCTCAGGTCCGCCCTCGGAGATCTCGCCGGGCGGTCAGTCTCCGACGTCTCGCTTCTCATCGACCCCTCCGTCGATCGGCTCTCCCCCGAGATCGAGGCGACTGCGTACTTCGTTGTCGCTGAAGCTCTTGCCAATACCCATCGTCATGCGCCAACTGCGGCTGTGAGTCTGTGGGTGACGGTGCGCTGCGGCACGCTGCTCCTCGCCGTGGCCGACGACGGCCCCGGTGGTGTCAACGAGACCGCGGGTAGCGGCTTGATCGGCATACGCGATCGAGTATCTGCGGTGGGAGGCAAACTGGTTATCCACAGCGACCCATGCACCGTGCATCCTCACCGATCAGGAGTCAGACTGGACGTCAGCCTGCCCATCGAGCCCATGTCAGGGAAATGAGTACTCTTCAAGGAGGGAAATGAGTCAGCACCCGGTGTCCAAGTCCACCCTCCGGGTGGTGTTGGTAGAAGATTCAACCCTGTTCCGGGAAGGTCTGGCAACACTACTCTCAGCCGCCGGCCTCGTTGTCGTCGCACAGTTGCGGACGTCGACCGCGCTCGACGCTGTTCTGGACAGCAACGAGGTGGACATCGTCATCACTGACGTGTGCCTTCCGCCCACCATGACATGCGAAGGAGTCGCCCTTGCCCGGAGGGTGCGTAGCAACTTTCCCAAAGTCGCCGTTTTGCTGCTCAGCACATATTCAGAGCCGTCCTGGGCCAAGGAGTTGTTGGATCTCGGGCCCCAGGCAGTCGGCTACCTGCTCAAGGACAGAGTGGAAGACGTGGCTGCATTCGTCGCTGCCCTGCGTCGCATCGTCGACGGCGGGATGGTTCTCGATGAAACGATCGTGGCCAGTCTGGTTACCCCCACCGCTCAGCACTCCGCCATGCTGACCCTCACGGACCGCGAACGTGAGGTCCTTGCGCTGATGGCCGAAGGGCTGACCAACCAAGCGATCTCCGCACGACTCTGCATCTCCGAGCGGACGGTGGAGTCACATACGGCGGCAATCTTTGCGAAACTGCCAGTTGATACGGAGGGCGTTGACCACAACCGCCGGGTCGTGGCCGTTCTGCGGTATTTGCAAGACCAGAGGCAACACACCAAGTCTTCCCGCCGCTATCGAGGGTGACGGAGGATTGGGTTGACGCCAGGGTGTCGGCAAAGTCGTCAGGTGAGGGCGAGTAGTTCGATTGGGTGGCGGCTGTCGCGGCTGTGATGTTGTAGCAGTGAGGTGTTCTTGGTGTGGCCGGCCAGACGGTTTCAGGCTGATCGCGATGTTTCTGAGGGTGGCCATGACCTGAGGACCGCGGCCGCATCGGAGTTGGTGTCAGTCCTCCCCGCGAGCGGGTGCCCCCAGTCGAACACGACGTCACGAACCCAGTGAAGCTTGTTCTCGATGCCCTGAGTGGCCCGGGATCCAGGCGGTGATCGTGGCTGGTGGCGCGTGGGTCATCGGCAGGGAGCAGATCACGTACACGACCTCCATGTGCTGGCGGCCCTTGATGGTTCGCGTGCCTCCCACCTGCAGGACCTGGGTCGAGCCGGGGAAATCGACCCACACGGGCGCCGCGACGGGTCCTAATCATGCCTCGCACCCGACGTGAGTGGCTCGTGCTGGTCGCGGGCACGTCCTTTGCACGGCAGGTCCTTGACCTGGTCGCGCGGGCTGGTTCGCCTTCACGGTCAGCAGGTAGTGCCCGCCCGCTGTCGTGATGTGCCCGGCGCTCTCACGCTGGCAGTGCATGGCGTCCGCGGATACCACCGCGCCGATGATGTCCATCGTGTCGATCAGATCGCGCAGGGCCGGTATCTCGTTGCTGTTCGCAGTGACCGCAAGCTGGCCCAGTACGGCACCGGTGGCGTGATCGAGGGCGGCGACCAGATGCCGCGCGCCCGCCCTCAAGGCGGGCCCCGCGCATCGTCTTGCCGTCGATCGCGATGACCCGCCAACCGCCGATCAGCCCAACCTTGACCGCCATCCACGCCGCGACCGCCCGGTCCACGGCGTCCGCGTCGACCAAGGCCAGCCTCCGCCGGATCGTCGACTCCGACGGCAACAAAACTGAAGACTCAATTCCATGTATTGGGACAATGCATCCCCCTCTCTGTCAACCTTGGGTGAGGCACGTATCCACTGACAATTAGTGACCTGAGGGCAGGGACGGAGATCATTCCCGAGATGACAACGAACGTGAGCACGATGCCCCGAGCGAGCGGGGTCCAGGACGATGGTCCGGCGAGAGAGGCTGGAACCGGGCGGCCTGATCCCGAGGTGCCCGAGCGGGTCAAACGCCGCTCGTTCACCGCGCAGTACAAGCTCGACATCGTCGCCGAGTACGACGCGGCGCCCGAGGGCGGGAAGGGTGCGGTGTTGCGCCGTGAGGGCCTGTACTCCAGCAACATCATCGAGTGGCGAAAGGCCCGCGACGCAGGGGCGCTGGCCGGACTGAAGGCTACCCGCGGCCGTCGGCGACGCGACCCTCAGGCCGTCAAGATCGCCGCCCTTGAGGCGGAGAAGAAGCAACTGGAGCAGGAGCTGGCCAAGGCCCGCTTCGTGGTGGAGGTGCAGGGAAAACTGCACGCGCTCTTGGAGACGCTCTCCGAGAGCGGGGACACCGATGCGAGGTCGACCAGATGACCGACGCCGCGATCGAACACCTTGCCCCCAAGATCGGGGTCCGGGACGCGTGCCAGGCGGTCGGCGTCGCGCAAGCCAGCTACTACCGGCGGCACCGTCAGTCCCCGGCGCCAGCGCGGCCGACGCCGACCCCGCACCGCGACCGCCCCCAGCCCCGTGCCCTGACAGCCCAGGAGCGGACCGCGATCCTGACCGAGCTGCACTCGGATCGGTTCGTCGACCTGTCCCCGACCCAGACGTGGGCGGTCCTGCTGGACGAGGGCCGCTACCTGGGCTCGATCTCGACGTTCTATCGGCTGCTGCGTCAAGCCTCCGGTACGCGGGAACGCCGCCGGCAGGCCACGCACCCGGCGACGGTGAAACCGGAGCTCGTGGCGAACAGGCCGAACGAGGTGTGGTCGTGGGACATCACCAAGCTGCGGGGTCCGGCGAAGTGGTCGTGGTTCTACCTCTACGTGATCATCGACATCTACTCCCGTTACGTCGTCGGGTGGATGGTCGCCTCCCGCGAGTCCGGGCCACTGGCCGAGGTACTGATCCAGCAAACCCTTGCCAAGCAAGGGATTGCTCCTGGCCAGTTGACGATCCATGCCGACCGCGGCTCCTCGATGACCTCCAAGCCGGTCGCGTTCCTGCTCGCCGATCTCGGCGTCACCCAGTCCCACTCTCGACCACATGTCTCCGACGACAACCCGTACTCCGAGTCGCAATTCAAGACGCTCAAATACCGGCCCGACTTCCCGCAACAGTTCGCCTCGATCGAGGCCGCTCGGCTGCACTGCCAGCGGTTCTTCGGCTGGTACAACGAACACCACCGCCACTGCGGGCTCGGCCTGCACACCCCAGCCGATGTCCACTACGGCCTGGCCGAGACCATCCGCGACAAACGCGCCGCGGTGCTCAACGCCGCCTACACGGCCCACCCCGAACGGTTCGTCCACAAGGCACCAGCACCGCCGAAGCTTCCCCTCCACGCCTGGATCAACCTGTCCCGCGTCAAGGAGTTGGCAGGATTTCTTTGGTTTGAAAGGTGGGGGTGGTGGGGTCGGCCAAGCCCAGGTGCACCTCCTGTGGCCGGTTCCAGGCTATGGCTTCGTGAGGCCGGGTCTGGTTGTACTCGATCCGGTAGTCCTCGGCGCGCTCAGCGAGGACGAGGGCGTCGGGGATCTCGTCGAGGAAGAGCCGCTCGTACTTCAAAGTCCCGAACCCGCGTTCGCGTGACCCGTTCTGTCCCGGGGTCTTCACGCGGGTGCGGACGTGGGCCAGTTCGGGGTGGTCGGCGATGAACTTCTCGAACCGGAACGAACGGAACGGTCCCCCGTTGTCGGTGACGATCGTGACCACCGGCAGCAGCTCGCCGGTGTCCTCATCGATGTGGCACTCCTCGCGCAGCGGGTGCCCGAACATGGCCTCGTACTCGGCCAGGGCGAGTTCGATGGCGTCGATCGCGTCGAACTGGTTCGCGGTCGGGGAGACATGGAAGGGGTACTCGTACTTGCTCCAGTAGTCCCGGCATCCGGCCAGCCGCCACGTGCCACCGGTGGTGGTCTCGAACTCGGAGAAGTCCAGTTGCCACACCTGGTTCGGCCCGGTCGGTTCTTTCGCGAACGCGGCCTTACGGCGCTGCGCGAGCTTCCTGCGTTCGCGCTGGTAGTGCGCGGGCAGGATCAGGCCTTCGTCCCGTAGCCCCCGCAGGATCGTCGCCTCGGACACGACATGCCCGTCGTGGCGGACCATCGCCCAAATCTTGCGGTGCCCCCACCCCGGATGCGCCAACGCGTGCTTCGTCGCCAGCGGCGTAGCCGCCGACCGCGCTGGTCGTGGCCAAGGCCCCTTCACCGGCGCACCAACACGGGCCCGGGCCTGCCACCGCCGCCACGTCCGCTCGGGCATGTCGAACACCTGGGGAGAACCTTGAGGTCGACATGCCCGCCTCGACGCGGATCACCTCAAGGTCCGCGAAGGGCCCAACCGGCCCTCCGCGCTCTTCTTCCACACCCGGATCTCGATCGCGGCCTCACCCAACGCCTGGGTCAACTCAGCGACCTCGGCCTCAAGCTGCTCCTCCCTGGTCGAGGGCCCCGACCGACCCGCGGCCAAGGCGGTCTTCCCGGCCTCAAGGAAATCCGCTTTCCAGCGGCCGACCGACTGCTCACTGACCTTCTCCCGGCGAGCCGCCCCAGCAACCGTGACCTCGCCAGCGATCACGCTCAACACGATCCGGGTCTTCTTCTCCACCGGAATCGAGGGTGGTCTTCCCATGTCTGACTCTCCTTCAGGACTGACTCAACTGCCCTGCCACAAAGTCTGACGCGCGACAAACCAACCAAAGGAAGACCCTCACTAAACTCCCACCAGCCATGCCTCAAACAGGTTGACAGGTTCCGTCCCGGTCCGCATCCGCCGCCCACTCCCCGACCCGAGCAGGGTCCGCGTGCCGGCCAGGACCACGCACTGCGCGATCGTGAGCACGCTCGCCAACCCGTGACGCACACCCCGCGCCTCGCGCGGATCAGGCAGGTCGGCGAACACCTCAGTCAACCCACGGCCGGACATCCGCCCGGCCTCGGGCCCGGCAGGAGAAGATGGCACGGCGGCGTGGGGCTCCCGACGAAGGTGCGTGTGAGAACCAACATCGTTCGGCCCAGCCTCACGCCGCCCTGGCAGCGACACCCACCACTTCCGTCACTCACGGCTCAGCACGTCAGGGGCCCTACAACTCGACTTTGCCGACCCCCTGGTCCCCGGACCGGGTTCTGCGGGGCGTTGACGACGTTCTCCACCCTGGCACTGGAGTTGTGGACCGTCCTGGAGGACCGGCGCTGGCGGCACCTGACCACCCAACTGGCGCTCACCCTCGCGCTCGGCCTGGGCGCGGCATACCTCGGGTTCGTCCTCACCCGGTGACTGGGCCCGCTCCCAACGGCCGCGCCCCCGTCAGCCGAGGCGCTCGAAGAGATCGCCCAGCACGTCATCTCGTTGTCGCTGACGGCGGCGGCGACGCCAACGCCGGAACTGACTCAGCGAGTAGAGGAAGATACCTGCGCCAGCGAGGAAGACGAATCCCGGGGTGCTGAAGGATGTCCAGGATTGGACGTACACCTTAGTGGGGGCCTCGGCGCCGTTGACGTAGAAGGCGCGCTGGACGCTGCCCCGCTCGCCCGCGCCTTGGACCTCCATGTGCTCGAGGGTGCGCGCCCCGTCGTCGGTGACGAAGGTGCCGTAGGACGTACACGTGCCCCCGCAGCCCTGATAGGTCACGGTGACGTGCCCCGGTGTGCGGTCCCCGAGGAACGCCATGGTCGTCGCACCCAACATGCTCGAACCCACCGCGAATATCGCCACAGCGAGGACCATCATGACGACGGCATACGCCTGGCCGAACCAGATGTCGAAGCGCGTGTCTCTGCGGGCCCCCTTGAGGAGTTTCAGGTCGCGGGCCGACAGCGACGGGCCGTTGCCCGGCCGCTGCCCGTGCTTGTCGAGGACCACAAAGGTCTCGCTGGCACCTGAGGCCCCCGCGCCACTGCGGAACATCTGAAGCGGCTGGTCGTGAACGGTGACGGTCTCGGTGCTCTCGAACACGTCGAATCGAACGTCGCCGTCGACGACCTGATAGTGCCGGTGGCTCTGGCTGACGTGCGGCTTGGGGCCCCCGGGGGCGTCATCCCGGTCGTGCGGCGTCTGCTCCCCGGGGTGGCCGGGGTCCGCGCCGACAAAACCGTGGGGGTCGTCGTGGGTTTCGGGCCGGTAGGGCTCGTAGGGAGCCTCAACCTTCGGGGACGGCACCGGTGCGGCCCTGTCGTCGTCGCCACCGGCCGCTGCCGTTGCGCGCGCCGTCTCGGGGGGCAGGGGGTCGGCCGTCGAGTCATCGTGCACCCGTTGAGCGTATGCCGCCCGCCACAGATCACGCGTCGGCGGGCCAGGGACGCACTTCGCTTTGGCCTCGGGCCCCGCGTCGTCGGGCTACCCCCGCGGCAGCCTCGCCGCCTTGGCGGGGTGGGCCGTGAAGCCCTGGCAGGTGTTGATGAAGTCGGGGTTTCAACGGGGCCAAGGTGCTCGGTCCTCATGGTCGACCGCCCGTCCAGTCGCCGGCGTTCTGGTGGGCTTGGCGGCTGTCGTCCTGGCTGGGCTTGCCCCACCGCGCAACGAGGGCACGCCGTGTGCGACGCGCTTGGCGTCTCCCTGGACTCCGGGTGCCCGTTGGTGAATCCGCGCCAGCACGCGCGGTTCACGCCACCGCTCGCTGCGGAGGCGACGACAACCGGCGTTTGGTCGCTGGGTACGACCAGATCGTTGGCCCGACTTTCCGCTCAGCGGACGACCGTCGGCTAGCCTTCTCGCATCGACAAGCTGAACCCGCGCAGGAGTCGGCCGGCACCGTCGGGGGCCAGCGGTGCCGCCGCGAATCCGTATGCCGTGGAAGGGACTTCGCGAGGCCCTTCGCGCCACCGCTCGCCCGAACGGGCGACACCGGACCTGTCTTCGACGCCATCCCAGAGCACGCGTGTCGGGTTGGAAACCGCCGAGGCAGCGATCGGGTACGGGCCGCATCTCGTCGCACGGGAGGTCGAGCGACGATCCCTGGACCGACTGCTGGCGGGAGCGGCACGCCTCGTCGTTGTCGTCGGCGAGGCTGGAGTGGGCAAGACCACCCTCGTGGACGACGCCGCCCAGCGATTCGGCAGCCACGGCGTGCTCGTTCTGCGCGGGCGCCCCCATGCCACTCGCCCCTCGCAACTGGATCTGTGGCGCCGCCCGGCACAACGGATGGGAATCCTGCTGCCGGAACACGATCCCAGCATCACGCCGACCCAGCAGGTCTCCGAACTCGTGGGCCTACTTCGTGACGAGTTGCTCTCAAGAGCACCCGTACTCGTCGTCCTGGATGACCTGCACGCCGCCGGTCCGGAGTCGCTGGACGTCCTCTCCCAACTCGCGGACGAACTGGCCGACGACATCGCCGGCGCGGGCGTGACCCTCCTCTGCGCTACGCGCGACGAGGACTCACCGCACCACACGCCGGTGCTGCGCCGCGCCGCCACGATCCGGCTCGCCCCGCTCTCCCTGGCGCAGACAGCGAGCCTGGCCGAGGCGGTCGCCGGCGCACCCCTGCTCGCGGAAGAGGTGGCGGCGCTGCACGGACGGACGAGCGGCATACCGCTGCTCGTCGTCGAGACCCTGCGGAATGGCACGACGCTGGGGCGAGCGGCCGCGGACGTCCTGGGGGCGACCCTCGCGCGCGCCGGCTCGGACCCGCTCGGCGTCCTGTCCACCTTGGCCCTCGGCGGGGCCGACCTACCGCTGCCCGTCCTCGCCCACGCCTGCGACGCGGGAGTAGAGCAAGTGCAGCACGTGGTGGACGCGGCACTGACCGCCGAGGTCCTCGTCGCACACGAGGGGCGGCGGCGGTTCCGCCACGACCTGCTCGCCGAGGCTGCCGCCGACACACTCGATCCGAATGCCCGACGGGCGACACACGCGGCCCTCGCGGCCGCCTGGCACCGGGCCGGCGATGTCGTCGAGCACGCGCGGCACCTCGTCCGGGCCCTCCCGACGCGGGCCACCGTCGCCGAGGTCGTCGACGCCTGCGAACAGGCGGCCGAGCACCTGCGCACCGCCCGCCGCAGTAGCGACGCCGTCGCCATGCTGTCCCAGGCCAGCAGCGGCTGCCTTGCCGCGGGAGCCGACCCAAACGCCCGGGGCCGGTTGGCGCTCGCGCTCGGCAATGCGCGGTGGGACACCGGTGACATCCCGGGTGCGATCACGGCTTTCACCGAGGGCGCAAGCCTGCCGGTGGACGACCTCACCCTGGCGGCCCGCTTGGAGGTCGCCCGGCATCGCTGGAGTTTGCCGGTCCAGCCCGACCCCTCCGGTCGCGCGCGGCTGCTGGAACTAGACGAACAGCTCGGTCGCGACCCCACGACGCTGCGGGCAGAGTTGCTCGGTCGGCTCGCGGCTTTGGCCCAAAAGCCCCCGTACGCCCCAGCGCTGGCGGAGCTGGCGTCGGCCGAGGCTGTCGAGGTTGCCCGCGCCGTGGGAGACCCGGCGACCGTGGTGCAGGCCCTGCTCGACCGGTTCCTGTGGGTGATGACGCCCGAACGACTCGTCGAGCGGGACGGGTGCGCAGACGAAGTGGTCGCCCTCAGCCGACGCGCCGACCGCCCCGAACTTGCTCGCTTCGGCCTGACCTGGCGGCTGGAGGCCGAACTCAGCCGGGGCGACGTCGCGGCCGCCACCCGAACCGCCGACGAGAGCTCGGTCCTCGCCGAGGTGTCCCATCTGCCGGAGTGGCAGGTCGCCTCGCTCAGTTTGCAGGCTCGACTCGCGGCGTTGGCCGGCGACCTGCGCCGCACCACCGACGCGGTGCGGCGAATCGAGCAGGACGCCCGCGCCGCGGCGCCCGCGCTGCCGGATCTGGTGGCCATCGGGTGGGTAACCATGGCGCACGCGACCCGCGGCCGGCACTTCCAACTCGTCGACCATGAGCTGGGGCGTCTCCACGACGGCCACCGCTGGCTGGTCGACCAGTACCCGGACAACTGCCTCCTGCAGGTCCATGCCGCCAGCATCGAGGTGATCGCCGGGCGCCCCGACGACGCGCTTGAGCGGGCCCGCCGCTGGCTCGCCGATCCGCACCGTTTCGTCGAGTCACCGATCCCGCTGACCACCCTCACCGAACTCGCCTTCATCGCAACCTCCCTTGGCCGGAAGCCGGATGCCGCCCGCATCCGCGACCAGCTCCGGCCGTTCGCCGGGCGGATCGTCGTCGTCGAACACCTCGACTCGGTGGACCTACTCCTGGCTCAACTTGGTGTCCTCATCGGCGACCACGAGGGAGCGGTCGCGGACGCCGAGCGAGCTTTGGCGACAGCGAGGTCGCTGCACTCCCCCACCCTGGAGGCGGCCAGCCTGGCGACGCTGGCGGCGGCATACGAGGGCCGGGGAGACCCGGAAACCGCGGATCCGCTGCGCGAGCGGGCCGAGCGGATCGCCAGCCAGGTGGGCATGGCGCTGGAACCGCAGTGGCGCGGCATACCGGCGGAAGTGCAGGCCGGGGCGACGACCGGGTCGACCTCCGTGTTCCGCCGCGAGGCCGACCGCTGGCACCTCGTGCATGAGGGCAAGGCGTTGGAACTCAAGGCGACTCGAGGTCTAGATCAACTGGCTCGGCTGCTCTCACAGCCGGGGCGCGAGGTAGCGGCGACGACCCTGGCGGGCTACGACACCGCCGACGCCCCACCCGTACCCCGCGGCCTCGGGCCAGCACTCGACACCCGCGCCAAACAGGCCTACCGGCGCCGACTACTCGCCCTGCAGGCAGACCTCGACTCGGCCGACCGACTGGCCGATGTCGAGCGCTCGGCCCGCGCCCACGCCGAATACGACGCTCTCGTGCGCGAGTTGCGCGTGGCAACCGGCCTGGGCGGCCGTGACCGGCCCCAGCAGGATGGCCACGAACAGGCGCGGGTCAACGTCACGCGCTCGCTGCGCCGGGCGATCAACGCGATCGGCGCGCAGGCCCCCGACCTCGGGCGGCACCTGCAGGTGTCGGTGCGCACCGGCCACTGGTGCGTCTATGCCCCCGACCCGACCACCCCGGTTCGCTGGGAGGTCCGCGGCTGATGGTGGGTGCTGGCGCGGACACCGCCGACACTGCCTTCCGTCGAAGCCGTCCGGGTGCTCGTTCACCTCGGTAAACAGCGGGGACGGAACGTCGTTCCCTCCCCGCAGGAACGCGAAGGTGATGCGGGAGCGGCGCCCGGTGGGGACGCCGCAGCCGACCGCCCGACCGCCGTGGTCGAGCAGCCGTCGGCCGCCGACTCATACAGACGAAGGAGACTCGCATGGCCGTCACCTTGACCATCCAGCACCCGGTTGCCGACTTCGACGCCTGGCGACCGGTTTACGAAAGACACGGCGCCGTCCGCGCCCATTACGGCTTGACCGGCGAGCGGGTCTACCGCGGAGCAGACGACCCCAACGATGTCTGCATCGTCATGAGCGCCCCATCCCACGCGGACGTCGAGGCGTTCATGGCCGACCCCTCCCTCAGCGAGGCCATGCAGCACGCCGGCGTGACCGCGCCGCCCACCATCTCCATCGCCGACCACTGAGCGCCCACCCCGAGGAGCAGCACCCGTGTCCGTCATGATGATCCACGAGTTGCCCGGAGCCACCGCGGCGACGATGGACGGTTTCAAGCAGGCCGGTCTCGTAGACGCCGTGCGCCACGCGCCCGGCTTCGGTGGGCACTGGAGCGGCCCTAGCGACACCGGCTACCGCATCATCGAGTTGTGGGACAGCCGCGAAAGTTGGCGGGCCTGGTTCGAGGCCTCCGTCGCCCCGATCCTTCCCGACCCGCCGCCGGCTGAGCCGACCTTCGTCGACCTCAACGACGTCATCACCGCGGCTGAGGCCACCGACCCGGTCTACGCGACGGGCGAGCACGTCGGGACCTGGGCGCAACTGGTGACCTTCAGGGTGCAGCCGGGACAGGACCCCCAGCGGCTCATCGACGCCATCGTCGCCATGGAGCAACCCGACTCCGGACTCGTACGGGAGATGTTCCTCCTCGACCAGAAGGACCCGCTCAGCGCCTACGCGTTCGCGGTGTTCCGCAACGAGGGACTTGCGCGGGCTCGGGAGACCGACCCGCGCCGCGACGGGGGCCGGGCTGCGCTGCGGGCGACGCTCGCCGACGTTGTCGACGGCAAGCTCGCTTTCGTCGACCTCGACCTCGTCGGCGAGTTGCGCGGCTGAGCCATGGACGGCGACCTCGTCGATCGCGTCGTCGCCACGGCTGCCCTCGTGGTGGCCGGCGGTGCCATCTCGGCTAATGCGCACGGCAACGTCAGCGTGCGAGCGCCCGGTGCGGACGAATGTACTTCACCGCCGGCCCCTCCCTGCGCGACCACCCGGCGTCGATGGTCGTTCGGGTCGGTCTCGACGGCACCCTGCGCGAGGGCGAGTTGCCGCCCATCCAGGGCGCGGTCGTCGCCATGCATACGGCCCTGTATGCCGACCACCCCGACGTGACGTGTGTCGTCCACACCCACTCCCCGTATGCCACGGCGTATGCCGTCGCGCAGCGCCCGATCGAGTGCTGGATCGAGGCGATGGCGATGTTCGGCCTGCCCGACGGAGTGCCAGTCGCGGCATACGGGCCACGGGGGTCGGAGCACGCGATGGCGAACATCCGAGCGGCGGTGCGGCCGGGGGTCCCGGCGGTGCTGCTGGCCAACCACGGGGTGCTGGTCTTCCACCGGACGCCGGAGTTGGCAATCACCGTCGGCGGGGTCATCGAGGAGGCTGCGCAGGCGAGCATCAACGCCCAGCGGCTCGGTGGCCCCGTGCTCGTGCCGCCGGACATGCGGGCCGCCGCCCTCCAACGGGCGATGGCCTTCGATGCCGAGGGCACCCGGCGCGCTGGCGGTTGAGGGCCAGCCTCCGTCAACACTGCTCAAGCCCGGCAGGAACTCGTCCCGAGGCTATGCGACCTATCTGACCCAAGGGACGGCTTGGCATGGACGTCCGGGGCGACTGGAACCGACAGCCAGTCCAGCACTACTCGGTCCGGAATGCTCATATCGGTTGCAACCGGATCTTGGCGTCACTGGCAGAGGCCGCCCCAAGTGGATCCGTGAGCGTCGGCGGAAGAACCCAGATGGAGGGCCAGGTACACGACCAACCCGCCCAGCAGCACAGCCACGACCGCCAGCGTCGTCATGACCGCAAACAAGACGGTCCGCCACGGTCGAGTCAGAGGTCCGGCGAAAGCAGCAAGCACCCCAAGACCAGCTGCGGCGATGGTCAGGGACGCCGCGAAAGCGTGCGTGAGCTGGAGGTCGGTCACGTGGCCATGAGCTTCTCCTATGTCAAGCCGCGGCCGGGAGGGCGGCCGGGGTATGACGGTTGCGGTAGTCAGTGATCAGGGTCTGGAAGACGACGCGGGCGAGGCGTCGCCTGAGGCAGCGCAGGGCTTCGGTTGCGGACTTGCTCTCGGCGAGTTTTCTCGACGGTGCCGATCGCGGCCGGTTCTCTCATTTCCTCATGCGAGTTCTCCGTGGGGAATCCCGTCCTCCCGATGAGGCGATACATGAGGCGATACAGTCGGGGTGTGCCCCGGATGTCCGACCTTGCCGAGTCGGTGGCGTTGGTCGCGATCGCTTGTGCCTTCGGCGGCACGGGCGCGGCGGTCGCGGCGGGCGGGAGGGAAGGCGCCAAGCTCCTCAAGAAGATGTACGACGATCGCCGCCCCAGCGCTGCCACGGCCGCGATAACGACACTTCATGAGGCCCTCCGCGCCGCGGCATCGGTCGAAGGGAACGTCAACGAAGTCGACCGAGGTCTGAAGTTGGCCCGGGAGGTGATCGCCGAAGCCCGGATGTCAATGCCGCGGATGTCCGAGCTGGGCTATGACTCGACAAGGATCGCCCGAGCGGTGATCGAGGTAGGCCGGGCTGGGGAGCCGGGAACGTGGGGCAGCGAGGATCACTACCAAATCGCGGAACTGACGATCAAACGCACATATCAGGTCCTGGTCGATCTCGCGCAGAAGGATCCTGCGTCAGTGTCACTGGTGTTGGCGCTCTGGAGGGACCTGGAGGGGCGTCTCCCCCGCCTCGTGACCGTCGAGGATGTAGAGCACTACCTCATCGTGCGGATGATGGACTGGGACACCTCCGTGTTGGGGTTGGGTGATCGCCGACCCTCCGATGTGGCCCGGCGACTGCGCGTGGAGGCCTCACCATCACGGACCAAAGACGCACTGGCCGGGCAAGCGATCGACGAGGCCGACGCCCTCACCGGCCAGGGGGGACTGGTCGTCCTCGGTGGGCCGGGGTCGGGCAAGACCTGGTTGGCACAACGCTATGCGCGGGCAGCCGCGCAGCAGGCCCTGGCGGCGTTGCAGCGCGGCGCGGGCCTCACGGACGTGGAGATCCCGGTCTATGCGACGTGGGCGCAATGGGCCAGCCAGGCAGGTACAGGCAGCCCGAGAGAACAACTCGTCCGGGCTTCCCTGTCTCGAGGGTCCGACCTCGGCGGCGCCGACCGCGTGGACCGTCTCGTGGCCGCCTTGTCGGGCTCCGGGATGCGGCTGCTGGCCGTGGTGGACTCACTCGATGAGGCCGCCGCCGCCGCGGGGCAGGCCGACCGGTGGCGGGAGCTGACCTCCATCAACTCGTGGCGGCTCGTAGTCACCTCCCGGCCCGGGGCTTGGCGCGCCACCATCGGAACCTCCGATTCAGCCGTGCCGGACGGCATCCGGATCGTGACCGTCAAGGACCTCGAGCCAGAGGACGTCACCAAGTTCATCGACGACTGGTTCACCGGAGACCCCGCCACTGCCGGCCACCTCAAGCAGCAGATCAAGCGTCCGGACCTGAAGGCATCGGCGACCGTGCCGTTGCTGCTGACGTTCTACTGCCTGATCACCGAGGACGACACCCAGCGGCCCGACCTTGGCGGCACCCCAGTGCTGCCAAGGTCGCGTCGTGAGCTCTACACCAGGATCATCCGGCGCCTGCTCCGCGGCGGATGGAGCAACCAGCAGCCCGGCCTGCACGCCGGCCCAGACGTGAACCAGCTGGCGTCGCTGCTGGCGTCATGGGCGTTCGACACGGCCATCGCCCAAGCGGACCCCTACACCGGCCTCGGGGCCTGGACCGAAGACTTCCGGCGCCCGATCCACACTGGCCTCACCACCACGGAAACGGCGGCGGTGGAGCATGTTGCCCCGATCGTGCGTCCCGCCGGCGACGACGACACCCATGACACCCGACGGTTCGTTCACCGCACCGTCTTCGAGCACCTGGTCGCCGAGGTCATCGCCACCCTCCCCAGCGACCAAGCACTCGAAGCCCTCCTGCCGCACCTATGGTTCGACCCTGACTGGGACATCGCCGTACCCGCAGCGATCGCCGCCCACAACCACGAGCACGGTTCCCGCGGGGAGCTACTGCTCCGCGTCCTGGACTACCGGAACACAAACGGCCCCGGGGGCCACACCCGGCAGGAGGCAAACCAGCAGATCGACCCGCTCCTCGTCGCCATCGCTGCAGAGTCCGAGCCCACCGACTGGCCAGAGGAGATTCAGGAGAGCATCGTCGACGCCCTGATCCAGGCAGAGGCTTCCTCTCACCTAGCATCGGCCGTGAGTTGGAGGACTCGTCACCCCCGCATCTTCCAGGCCCTGTTCGACCGGCTGCGCACCGCCGACCCGTGGGACGCCGCACGGATCGCTCAACAGGTGGCGGCCCTGGCATCCACCGACACCGAACGAGCCCAAACCCACCAGGCCCTCCTCGACCACCTGCGCACCACCGACCCGTGGGACGCCGCACGGATCGCGCAGCAGGTGGCGGCCCTGGCATCCACCGACACCGAACGAGCCCAAACCCAACAGGCCCTCCTCGACCACCTACGCACCACCGGCCGCTGGGACACCGAAAGAGCCCAAACCTACCAGGCCCTCCTCGGCCACCCGCGCACCGCCGACCGCTGGGACACCGAACGGATCGCGCAGCAGGTGGCGGCCCTGGCGACTACCGACACCGAACGAGCCCAAACCCGCCAGGCCCTCCTCGACCACCTGCGCACCGCCGACCCGGGGGTCGCTGCAGTGATCGCGCAGCAGGTGGCGGCCCTGGCACCCACCGACATTGAACGAGCCCAAACCCGCCAGGCCCTCCTCGACCACCTGCGCACCGCCGACCCGGGGGTCGCTGCAGTGATCGCGCAGCAGGTGGCGGCCCTGGCACCCACCGACATTGAACGA
>ERZ795062.338-NODE-338-length-41487-cov-6.082690_pt1 | contig 41487 bp, 34 predicted proteins | sample MGYA00375146_ERZ795062 | MGnify/ENA primary metagenome ERZ795062 (study PRJEB30191, sample SAMN05720281) | activated sludge metagenome | isolation source: Anaerobic digester | place: USA | collected 2015-07-16 ...
TGGGGCGCCGTTACCTCTAGTAAAGGTATTTTGTTCAAACAAGGCTTACCGGCGGTGTTGGCATTTTTGGCTGTGTGGAGCGCCGCATGACCGAAATCCGCCCCGAAAATCCCGAATACCGCATTGTCGAAATTTTTGAAAGTCTGCAAGGCGAGGGGTATAACACCGGTATGCCTGCCGTGTTTATCCGCTTGGGTAAATGCAATCTGGCCTGCGCTTGGTGCGATACCGATTATTTGACCTTTCAACCCATGAGTTTGCAGGACATTCATGCCTGTCTGAAAAATTATACTGCCCGCAATATCATCATCACCGGCGGTGAGCCGACCATACAGCCGCATTTGGAAACTTTGCTGGATTCTTTAAAAGCGGCGGACTATAAGTTGTGTATAGAAACCAATGGGTTAAATCCGGTGCCGCCACAAATCGATTACATTGCCACCAGCCCGAAGGCTTGTTATGCCGAGAAATACCACAAGCAATGTATTGATGAGGCAGATGAGGTGCGGATTGTGGCTGACGGCGATATGTTGGCGTTTTGCGAGGCGATGGAGCGGAAAATCCGCGCCCGGCATTATTATCTTTCGCCTTGTGAACAAAACGGTGAGATGAATATTTATGACACCATCCGTCAGATTGGTTTGTTGAACAGCAGAAGCGATGCGCCGGTGCATTGGCAATTGAGCGTGCAGACGCATAAGTGGGCGGGGATTGAGTAGGTTTGAAATGATCCGTCATACTCGGGCTTGACCCGAGTATCTTTTTATTCATGAGAACAGTAGGCTGAGACCTTTGCAAAATACTTCCTAAGGCCGTTAGATACACAAGTGACGTCATTCCCGCGCAGGCGGGAATCCAGCTTAGATTTTAAGAAACTATTTTTTAATCAATACTTGTTAAGATTGAACATGGATTCCCGCCTGCGCGGGAATGACGTCAGTAGGGAAATCTAGGCGTTTAAAGCTTTTTTGCAAAGGTCTCAGGCTGGGAGCGCGGGCGGCTCGCCCGCAAGCAAGCGGAACGCTTGCATTCAGCGGCTAAGGTTCAAGCAATGTTTCAATCCGATGCTTTTTAATTTGCCCTACAGGCAAATGCGGGCGAGCCGCCCGCGTTCCCAGCAATGCCTGTCTGAAAAAAAGACTGGTTTCCTATCAAAGGAAAACCAGTCTTTTTTTATCGCTTTAAACCGCCTTAATATCCCAAACGCTGGCAAATCGTCGACACCAACCCCGCTTGGTTTAAGGTATAGAAATGCAGGCTGGGCGCGCCTTCGCGCAGCAGGCGTTCGCACATTTCGGTGACCACATCCAGCGCCAGCGCTTTGATGGAAGCGGTGTCGTCGGCATAAGATTGTAGCTTCAGGCGCAGCCAGCGTGGGATTTCGGCGCCGCAGGTGTCGGAGAAACGGGCGAGCTTGGAGAAGCTGGCAATCGGCATGATGCCGGGAATAATCGGAATGTCCACGCCGCGGCCTTGTACGTCGTCGACAAAACGGAAATAGGAATCGGGATTGTAGAAATACTGGGTAATCGCCGAGTCGGCACCGGCTTTGGCTTTGCGCACAAAATTGTTCAAATCGTCTTCCGCGCTGCGCGATTGCGGGTGGTATTCGGGGTAGGCGGCCACTTCGATGTGGAAGTAGTCGCCGTATTCGCTTTTAATCAGTTCCACCAGTTCATTGGCATAACGCAAGCCGCTCATGCCGAGGCCCATGCCGGAGGGAATATCGCCGCGCAAGGCCACAATATGGCGCACGCCCATTTCTTTGTAATGCTCAAGCAATTCTTTGATTTCTTCCGGCGTTTCACCGATGCAGGGCAGGTGGGGGGCGGCGGGGATGCCTTCGCTCAGAATATCGGTGATGGCTTGTAGCGTGCCTTCTTTGGTGGAACCGCCGGCGCCGGAAGTGCAGGAAAAAAACTCAGGATTATATTGGCTGAGCTGTTTGCGGGTAATAATCTGCTTGGCACGACCTTCCGGTGTGCGGGTGGGGAAAAATTCGAAGCTGAGTTTTTTTTGTGGGGCAATCATAAGGCGCTCTCTGGAAAGGTGCGGGCAGGTATTTAAATATGCCTGTCTGAAAGATATGAATCAGTTTGATACAGGTTATGCGCTTAAATGATTGAAATCAACAGGAAATACGCGTTATTTGGGTGAAAAATATTATTTTCCTGCATGAATAATATTGCTGATTTTTGATTTATAAAGAGAAATTTTATTATACAGAAACTCGTTGGGTGGTTTTTTCAGACAGGCATATTCGCTAAGGCAGCCCCTGCCGTCTCACACTTTTATATTATAATAACGCTTTTCCCGATTGTTGCAGATAACACCATGAAATGGCTCAAACGCTCTACCGTGATTGCCAAAACCGTTTACCGCTATGGTTTGACGGATATTTTTGCCGACCACATCCGCCCGGCTTGGTTGCGTACCCTGATTCAGAAACTGCCGCAATCGGATCAGAAAAGTGAGCAAGCGTTGCCGGTGCGCCTGCGCGAGGCCTTGGAAAGCCTGGGGCCGATTTTTGTGAAGTTCGGCCAAGTGCTGTCCACCCGCCCCGATTTGATTCCGCCCGCTTATGCGCTGGAGTTGGCCAAGCTGCAAGACAGGGTGCCGCCGTTTGATGCCGAGCTGTCGCGCCGCCAGATTGAAGCGGCGCTGGGGCAGCCGATTGAGGTGTTGTACGCCGAATTTGAAACCGCGCCGGTGGCAAGCGCTTCGATTGCGCAAGTACACAAAGCCCGTTTGCACAGCGGCGAAGAAGTGGCGGTGAAGGTGTTGCGCCCCAATCTGGTGCCGGTCATCGAACAGGATTTGGCTTTATTGCGTTTCGGTGCCGGCTGGGTAGAACGCCTGTTTGCCGACGGCAAACGCTTGAAACCGCGCGAAGTAGTGGCCGAGTTTGATAAATATCTGCACGACGAACTCGATTTGATGCGCGAGGCCGCCAATGCCAGCCAACTCGGCCGCAACTTCAAAGACAGCACCATGCTGATTGTGCCCAAAGTGCATTACGATTATTGCAGCCGCGACGTGCTCACCATCGAATGGATGAACGGCACGCCGGTGGCCGACATCGCCGCCTTAAAAGCCAACCACATCGATTTGCACCAACTCGCCCGCTACGGCGTGGAAATCTTCTTTACCCAAGTGTTCCGCAACGGCTTTTTCCATGCCGATATGCACCCCGGCAACATTCTGGTGGCCGACGACGGCCGCTACATCGCACTCGATTTCGGCATCGTCGGCAGTCTTACCGATTACGACAAACGCTATCTGGCGATTAATTTTCTCGCCTTCTTCAACCGCGATTACCACCGTGTCGCCACCGCCCATATCGAATCGGGCTGGGTACCGGCCGATACCCGTGCCGAAGAGCTGGAAGCCGCCGTGCGCGCGGTGTGCGAACCGATTTTCAACAAACCCTTATCGGAAATTTCATTTGGCCTAGTGCTGATGCGGCTGTTTGAAGTGAGCCGCCGTTTTAACGTCGAAATCCAGCCGCAACTGGTGTTACTGCAAAAAACCTTGCTCAATATCGAAGGCTTAGGCCGCCAGCTTGATCCCGATTTAGACTTATGGGACACCGCCAAACCCTTTCTCACTAAATGGATGAACGAGCAGGTCGGCCCCAAGGCGTTTATCCAACAACTGAAAAACGAAGCCCCCGACTGGGCGCAAATCCTGCCCGCGCTGCCGCGCAAAATCAATGCGCTGGTGGACGAAAACCGCCAGCAGGAAATGCGCGATGCTTACCTGCATTTGGTGAAAATCCAACAGCGGCAGAGTTTGTGGCTGGCGGTAATTGCCGTGGCCTTGGTGTTGATTGTGTTGTTTAAATAATTTAATAATAGGTTTGAAATGAATATGGTATAAACAAATCATTACAAAAAACAGCTATTTTGCTTACAATTGAACTTATTTTACCTTATAATACAAACAAATATTAGGTACGACTTACTCACTTTCATTCTAAAACGCAAATGCTGACCATCTTTATCCTTTTTATTTTAATAGCAATTACTCTATTTGGCCTATTTGTCGCCAAACTGGGTAAATTTGGCCCGTTCAATCCGTTCACCTTATTTTTTGGCTCGTGGGCAGCTATTTTTATTATGTATGCTGTCTTTCAGGATGTTTATTATCCGGTTCCGGAAGAGTATCTGCTGATTCAAGTTTGTGTGCACCTGTTTGCCTTCTTTGTCATGATTGGTTCACAGTTGAGCAAGCCCATTGCAAAGCAACCCGCGCTGCCTTATGAATATGTTTTGAATAAAAAGCTGTTTACCTTATTGCAAATCGCTTTACTGCTGGCGCTGCCGGCGTTTTATCAAATGGTGGTTAGCTATGCGGGGCAGAGTATTTTTACCAGTACCGGTTATACCCGCTTGCGTTATGCCTTTAACAATGAAGGCAGAGATATGGGCAGACTGGGCTATCTGTATAGCTTTGCTTTCTTGAGCGCGGCCATCGGTGTTTTATATGCGGCAAAAAATCAGTTGAATAAATGGCAGGCCGTGCTGTCTATATTGATTGCTTTGATTTACGCCTTCCTGACCACCGGGCGTACTTTCTTTTTGATGACTTTCCTGTTTGCCGTTGTTCCCTTGGCGCTGTTGGGTAAGCTTAAGGTAAAAAGTTTAATGATACTGAGCGGTGTATTGCTGAGTTTCTTTTTGCTGGTGGCTTCATTAACCTCCAAAGGTGCTTCGACGGATGCGTCATTCAGCGATAATATGTCCAGTTTTATCGAGAGCGCGCATAGTTATTTAATTGCGCCTTTTGTTGCCTTATCCATGCAGATGAGTGAATTTGATGCACCGGCTTTAGGTGAATACTCACTGCGCTTTTTCTTTAGCGTATTAGCGGCTTTAGGATTGACCAACCGCCCCATGTCGTTGGTGCGCGGGTATGAGTTTACACCGGCACCCACCAATCTTTATACCGTTTATGAAGTGTATGTCCGCGACTTTGCCGTCTTCGGTTTTTTCCTTCCGGTATTGTTTCTGCCGATACATTGGTATTTGTATAAAAAAGCACGCAGAGGGCATGAGCTATATATCATCATTTACGCGATTTCTACCTATCCGCTGCTGACCCAGGTCTTGCAGGATCAATATATGACCTTGATTTCAACATGGATTCAGTTGTTTATTGGCTGTTGGCTGTTAATGAAGAAGAGAAAGAAACCGATTCCGGAAACCCCAAGCGAATAATAGCTTTGGCTTGCTGTGATTACCCAGGCTGATAAAAGCAGCCATAATGCCTGTCTGAAAGAAATTTTACTTTTCAGACAGGCATTTTTTATCCCTTGCCAAGGCTTTGGTCAACAGCCATCCGGCCAGCCAAGCTGCACGAAATATGCTACAATCGCCTGTTAATTTTAATAGCAATTTCAGGAACAAACATGAGCTTAAAATGCGGCATCGTCGGCTTGCCCAACGTCGGCAAATCCACCCTGTTCAACGCCTTAACCCAATCCGGCATCGAAGCGGCCAACTATCCTTTCTGCACCATCGAGCCCAACGTCGGCATCGTCGAAGTGCCCGATCCGCGCATGGATGCATTGGCGAAAATCGTGAACCCGCAGAAAATGCAGCCCGCGATTGTAGAGTTTGTCGACATCGCAGGCTTGGTGGCCGGAGCCAGCAAAGGCGAAGGCTTGGGCAATCAGTTTCTCGCCAACATTCGCGAAACCGATGCCATTGTGAACGTAGTGCGCTGTTTCGATGATGAAAACATCGTACACGTAGCGGGCAAGGTTGATCCGATTGCAGACATCGAAACCATCGGCACCGAATTGGCGCTGGCCGATTTGGCATCGGTGGAAAAAGCCATCGTGCGCGAAGAAAAACGCGCCCGTTCCGGCGATAAAGAGGCGCAAAAACTGGTGGATTTGTGCAAAAAACTGCTGCCGCACTTAGATCAAGGCAACCCGGTGCGCTCGTTCGGCCTTGATGCCGATGAATTGGCCATGTTGCGCCCGCTGTTCCTGCTCACCGCCAAACCCGCCATGTACGTCGGCAACGTCGCCGAAGACGGTTTTGAAAACAACCCCCACCTCGATCGCCTGAAAGAATTGGCGGCGAAAGAAAACGCTCCCGTAGTAGCCGTATGCGCCGCGATGGAAAGTGAAATCGCCGAGTTGGAAGACGAAGAAAAAGCCGAATTCCTCGCCGAGATGGGCTTAGAAGAGCCGGGTTTAAACCGCCTGATCCGCGCCGGCTACGACCTGCTCGGCCTGCAAACTTATTTCACCGCCGGCGTAAAAGAAGTCCGCGCCTGGACCATCCACAAAGGCGACACCGCCCCGCAAGCCGCCGGCGTGATCCACACCGATTTCGAACGCGGCTTTATCCGCGCGCAAGTGATTGCTTATGATGATTTTGTAACGCTCGGCGGCGAAGCCAAAGCCAAAGAAGCGGGCAAAATGCGCGCCGAAGGTAAGGAATATGTGGTGCAGGATGGGAATGTGATTCACTTTTTGTTTAATGTGTAATGCCTTATAAATGCCTACAAAATACCCGGTTTATCCGGGTATTTTTGTTTTCTGATTACGTGTGATGTACATGAAATAATGCCTGTCTGAAATATTTACATACAATTATGTATGTAAAATGCAACGCCTAATATAGCGGTTTGGTAAACCAAGATTAAACTTATGCTAAGAGTAGAGCGGGAAAGCATCCGGCTGCCGCATAATCAAGCCGTCGTCAGGTGCAGGATGCAACCGACGCATTTCCAAACGCAAACAGGAGCACACAATGAAAATCAGTACTCGTTTAACCGGTTTATTAACGGCGGTAACTTTGCTGGCCAGCCCGCTGGCGATGGCGGAGATGAACCGCACCCAAGGCACCATCGTCGGTGCGGCTGTTGGCGGCGTAGCCGGCAGCGTGATCGGCAACAATATGGAATCAACCTTAATCGGTGCCGCTGCCGGTGGTCTGTTAGGCAATTTGTTGACCAAAAACAATGCCAACTACGAGCGCGAAGGCCGTTACAACAATCGCTATTATTACGGCGGCCGCGAGTTTAAAAACCGCAAGGATTATGATGCTTATCGCGAAGCGGTTAACCGCAATATGCTGCGCGACAAAGAAGCCCGCCGTTATGCCGATTATCGCGAAGACCGTCGCAACCATGCTAAAAAACGGGATAACCGTAATGTGCGCCAGGTGGCGGTAAAACGTGATCAGCGCGAGTGGAACAACCGTCGCAATGATCATCGCGCAGAGTTTCGCGGCAATGGTAACGGGCACCACAAACACCATCACCGTTAAGCTGTTCACCGGCAACAGCGTAAGAGAACCTGCGGGTTCTCTTTTTTGTGCTTGCTATGCCTGTCTGAATTCGTCGGGCGCATATGTTTGGTGTAAAATACGCGTTTATTTGTTTGCTGTTTCGCAGTTTAAATACGGAAATCCCATGACCTCAATCATCCAAGACCTGCAAGCGCGCGGATTAATCGCGCAAACCACCGATGCCGAAGCCTTAGACGCTTTGTTAAACGAACAAAAAATCTCGCTCTACTGCGGTTTCGACCCCACCGCCGACAGCCTGCACATCGGCCATCTGCTGCCGGTGCTGGCTTTGCGCCGTTTCCAACTGGCCGGCCACACGCCGGTGGCTTTGGTGGGCGGAGCAACCGGTATGATTGGCGACCCGAGCTTTAAAGCGGTGGAACGCAGCCTGAATACGGCGGATACCGTGGCGAGCTGGGTGGAAAAAATCCGCGGCCAGTTGGCACCGTTTTTGAGCTTTGAAGGTGATAACGCCGCGATTATGGCCAACAACCACGATTGGTTCGGCAGCATGAATTGTTTGGACTTTTTGCGCGACATCGGCAAGCATTTTTCGGTGAATGCGATGCTGAACAAAGAATCGGTGAAACAGCGGATCGAGCGCGACGATGTGGGCATTTCGTTTACCGAATTTGCTTACGCTTTGCTGCAAGGCTATGATTTTGCCGAGTTAAACAAACGCCACGGCACGGTATTGCAAATTGGCGGTTCAGACCAATGGGGCAATATCACCGCCGGCATCGATTTAGCCCGCCGTTTGAACAAGGCCACGGTTTACGGTTTAACCCTGCCGCTGGTGACCAAAGCCGACGGCACCAAATTCGGCAAAACCGAAGGCGGCGCGGTGTGGCTGAGTGCAGAAAAAACCTCGCCGTATCAGTTTTATCAGTTCTGGCTGAAAGTGGCCGATGCCGATGTTTATAAGTTTATGAAATACTTTACTTTCCTTGATATAGCCGAGATTGATGCCATCGAAGCGAAAGACAAAGCCAGCGGCACCAAGCCCGAGGCGCAGCGCATTCTGGCGGAAGAAATGACCCGCCTGATTCACGGTGAAGCTGCGCTGGAAGCGGCGCAGCGCATTTCTGAAAGCCTGTTTGCCGAAGACCAAAGCAGCCTAACCGAGAGCGATTTCGAGCAACTCGCACTAGACGGCCTGCCCGCATTTGAAGTATCCGGCAGCGTGAACGTGGTGGAGGCTTTGGTGTTGGCCGGTTTGGCACAATCAAATAAAGAAGCGCGCGGTTTTGTGAACAGCAAAGCGGTATTGGTCAACGGCCGCGTGGTGGAATTAAACAACCCTGAGCATGCGCCAGAAAAACCCGATGATGCTTATTTGCTCACCGATGAACACAAACGCTTCGGTAAATATACTATTCTGCGACGCGGCAAACGCAATCATGCCTTGCTGGTGTGGAAGGCGTAAGATACATTTAACGCAAGTGCTTGCTGGCTCTCGCCCGCGCTGATAAAGTAGCCGGTGCTACGGTTGATACCGATGGCACCGGCTGTTTGTTTGCAGCCGTTGGAAAACTTTTACCACGAGATAGAAGGATAATAGAAATGAAACGATTGAAATGGGCGGCTGCGGCAGCATTGGCATGGGCATTGGCGGCACCGGCGCTGGCGGCTGATGCGTGCGACCACTACAAAACCTCATACGACCGCACTTATTGCATGAGTAAGCTGTTTGTTGAATCGGATAAAGAACTCAATACGGTCTACAAAGAATTGACGGCGACATTGAGTGGTAAAACCCGGCAAGGCTTGGTACAGACGCAGCGTCAATGGATGAGCTATCGTGATAACAGCTGTGAGCCGGAGAGCGGTACCATCAATGTAGACTGCAATTACCGTGTTAATCGCGAGCGTACCGAATACCTGCGCGACCGTTTGCGTGAGTGTAAAACCGGCAATTGCCGCGCCGATATGATTACCCGTAGTAGCTGGTAATGAACATTTGGCATAAGAGAGCGGCGGCTTGCTTGTTGGCATTGCTGATGCCGCTGGCGGCCGCCCAGTCTTTATTGGTATTGGATTCCGGTCATACTCCTAGTAAAGGCGGTGCTTTAGGCGCGCGTGGCGAATACGAGGTGGTCTATAACGACCGCTTCGTTGCCGGCTTGAAAACCGCTCTGGAGAAGGATGGCTGGCAGGTGTTGCTTACCCGCCAACCGGAGCAGGAAATCGCGCTTGCTGAGCGTGCTGCGTTGGCTAATCGCCATCAGGCGGATGTGTTCGTTTCATTACACCATGATTCCGCCCAGTTGCAGTATTTGGAGCAAACCAGCCATCAAGGGAAACAGGCCTATCGTACCATTCGCCCGATTCACGGCTATTCGTTGTTTGTTTCGGGGTTGAATCCGCAATACAACCAATCCAAGCAACTGGCAACAGACATTGGTCGCGCGTTACGCATCTTGGGTCGCTCGCCGACATTGCATCATGCCGAGCCGATTGAAGGCGAAAACAGGCCGCTGCTGGACACCGCAAACGGGGTTTATCGCTATGATGGTTTGGCGGTTTTGAAGCAAACTGAAATGCCTGCGGTGTTGTTGGAAATCGGGGTGATTGTTGATGAGCAGGACGAAGCCTATGTGAGCGATGCGGCCAATCGGCAGAAGATGATCGAAGCGGTTGTGCGTGCTTTGCAGGCGTATCGGAAGCATTGAAGTTGATCGCTTTGCAACATGCTTGCGATGAGTGTGAATGATATTGCTGGAATAAAAATGCCTGTCTGAAAAGCTTTTCAGACAGGCATTTTTTGCTATTGCTACTCAATAATCGGCTTATTCAGCAGACGGCTCATCCTTAGCCGGTACTTCCAGCAAGGCTTTCATCGACAAGCGTACGCGGCCGCGGTCGTCTACTTCCAGTGCTTTTACGTTGACGGTTTGGCCAACTTGCAGATAGTCGCTTACGTTTTTCACGCGCTCGTGGGCGATTTGGCTGATGTGTACCAAGCCGTCTTTGCCCGGCATCACCGATACGATGGCGCCGACGTTGTTGTCCAGCAATTTCAATACGTTGCCTTGGTAAACCTTACCCACTTCCACTTCAGCGGTAATCGCTTCGATGCGGCGTTTGGCGGCTTCGCCCGCTTCGCCGGTGATGGCGGCGATGGTGACGGTACCGTCGTCTGCGATATTGATTTCGGTGCCGGTTTCAGCGGTCAGCGCGCGAATGGTTTCGCCGCCTTTGCCGATCACATCACGAATCTTATCGGGGTTGATTTTCATGGTGAACAGGCGCGGAGCGTGTTGCGACAGCTCTTGCGGGCCTTCAACCGATTCTTTCATCTGCGCCAGAATGTGCAAGCGCGCTTCTTTGGCTTGCGCTAAGGCGATTTGCATGATTTCTTTGGTGATACCTTGGATTTTGATGTCCATTTGCAACGCGGTGATGCCGTCGGTGGTACCGGCTACTTTGAAGTCCATGTCGCCCAGGTGGTCTTCGTCGCCCAGAATATCGGTTAATACGGCGAATTTGTTGCCTTCCAGAATCAAGCCCATGGCGATACCGGCTACGTGTGCTTTCAGCGGCACACCGGCAGAGAGCAGGCTCAAGCAGCCGCCGCATACGGAAGCCATAGAAGAGGAACCGTTAGATTCGGTGATTTCGGAAACCACGCGCATGGTGTAGCTGAATTCTTCAGCCGAAGGCAATACCGCCACCAGTGCGCGTTTGGCCAAACGGCCGTGGCCGATTTCGCGGCGTTTCGGTGCGCCCATGCGGCCGACTTCGCCGGTAGAATAGGGCGGGAAGTTGTAATGCAGCATAAAGCGGTCGGTGTATTCGCCGGCCAATGCGTCGATGATTTGCTCGTCGCGCGAAGTGCCCAAAGTGGCTACGGCCAAGGCTTGGGTTTCGCCGCGGGTAAATAGGGCGGAACCGTGGGTGCGCGGCAATACGCCTGTCTGAATATTAATCGGGCGCACGGTACGGGTGTCGCGGCCGTCGATACGCGGTTGGCCGTCGAGAATCTGGCTGCGCACTACGTCGGCTTCCAGTTGCTTGAAGATGCCTTTGATTTGGTTTGCCGCCAAAGTATCGGTTTCTTCGGTAATCAGCGCTTCTTTTACTGCGCTCCAAGCTTCGTCGAGCTTGGCGGTACGCGCTTGTTTTTGGCGGATTTTGAACGCTTCGCCGATGGTAGCACCGGCGATACCGCGGATTTGCGCTTCCAATTCGCTATTGGCTTGTGCCGGGCTCCACTCCCATACTTCAGGGTTTACCGCATCGGCAAACTCGTTAATGGCTTGGATGGCGGCTTGCATTTGCTCGTGGCCGTAAACCACTGCGCCCAGCATCACGTCTTCCGGCAGCATTTGGGCTTCGGATTCCACCATCAATACCGCTTTGGCGGTACCGGCGACGACCAAATCCATTTGTGAAGTTTCCAATTGGGTTTTGGTCGGGTTCAGCAGGTATTGGCCGTCGGCATAGCCCACGCGCGCCGCGCCGATCGGGCCGGCAAACGGTACGCCGCTCAATACCAGCGCAGCAGAAGCGCCGATCATGGCCGGAATATCGGAATCGATTTCAGGATCGAGCGATACCACCATCGCTACGATTTGGATGTCGTGATAGAAACCTTCGGGGAACAGCGGGCGGATAGGGCGGTCGATCAAGCGGCTGGTGAGGATTTCTTTTTCACTCTGTTTGCCTTCGCGCTTAAAGAAACCGCCGGGGATTTTACCTGCGGCGTAAGTGCGCTCTAAATAATCTACGGTGAGCGGGAAGAAGTCTTGGCCGGCTTTCACGTCTTTATTGGCGGTAACGGCTACCAACACCACGGTGTCGCCCATTGATACTTTTACGGCGGCAGAAGCCTGGCGCGCGATTTCGCCGGTTTCCAGGGTTACGGTTTGGTTACCGTATTGGAACGATTTAATATGTTTTTCAAACATTTGATTTCCTTAAATCATTGCTGCAAAGCCGCTAAAACACTAGTGATGCACACTGCGGGTTGCTTGCGTGAATGTGCATGGTTAGGGCTTCAACAGGTTTGCAGCGGGTTGCAATGAATTGTTTTTCAGACAGGCATTAATTTATAAAATGCCTGTCTGAAAAACAAAACGAATTATGCCATAAAAACAGCGGTAATGGCATGAATGAACAACGCTTTCGCAAGGATTTACGCTAGCAGCGCAGCTATATTATCAGCCATTTCCGCAGGCTTCACGCTGGGTGCAAAACGTTCCACCACTTCACCGTTGCGGTTGATTAAAAACTTGGTGAAATTCCATTTGATGTCGCTGCCTTCACGTTTTTCACCGAGGCTCGCCAGCTTGAGTAGCATTTCTTTAAACACATGGCCGCCGTTGTCTTCCGGCTTTTGCTGTTTCAGCCAGCGGTACAACGGCGCTTCGTTGGTGCCGTTCACCTCGATTTTCTGGAACACGGTAAATTCGGTACCGAAACGGGTTTGGCAGATTTGTGCGATTTCCTCGCTGCTTTCCGGCGCCTGCTCGCGAAATTGATTGCAGGGAAAGTCCAGAATTTCCAAGCCTTGTGCGTGGAATCGTTGGTATAAATCTTGCAGTTCCTGATATTGCGGGGTGAGACCGCAGCGGGTGGCGGTGTTGACAATCAGCAGCACTTTGCCGCGGTATTGCTCAAAGGAAACCGGCTGATTTTGTGCATTGGGCAGGGTGAAATCGTATAGGGTGGTCATGGTTTTTCCTGGTTGATGGGAGTGTGTTTAAAGTAAGTCGGCCAAAGTAGTAGGCGGGTTGGCCAGCAAAGCTTCCGGCTGGGTGCGCTGTACAAAATCCCATTGTTCAAACACCGCCACCGCCTGCTGCGTATCGCCGCGTGCATGAGCGCTGAAAATTTCGGGATAGCGTAGTTTTACGGTGAGCAGGCACACGCCCAACATCATTTGCGGCCAACTGTTGCGCGAAGCCGGAAGTAGTGCCGGTGCCAGCGGCAAAGCGCGTTCAATCGCTGCCAAACTGCGTTGTACCAAAAAATGCTCGCGGCTTTCGCCCGCCTTTTTCTCCAGTTTGAAGGCTTGGATAGCCAGGTCGAGCAGGGTAGTGGCATAGGAAATGATGGAAAATTCGGCGGCTTCTGGTGTGTCTTTGGCCAGATATTGGCAGATTAAATGGCTGTTGTAGATGATTTCATCGTTATCGGTGACCAGCAGCGGAATCTGGCTGAACGGATTCAAGGCTTCCAATTCGCCTGGATTTTGCCAAGGATCGAGAAAACACAGTTCCAAGTCGTTCAAGCCCAACAAGTAGGCACGAGCGAGGCAGAGACGGCCGTAAGGCGAGGTGTGGCTGAGGTAGAGTTTCATGATCGTGTTCCTGATATGTAGGAAAAATCATTATATGCCGTATTTCAGATGATAAAAAACCGCTTCGTTTTTTAACGAAGCGGTTTTTGCGCGAATCAATAAAATTATTTACGCAAGCCCAAGCGAGAAATCACGTTGCGGTAAGTATCCGCATCGGTACGGCGCAGGTAAGACAACAGGCGACGACGCGCGCTTACCATTTTCAACAGACCGCGACGGCTGTGGTGGTCTTTCGGGTTGGCTTTAAAGTGCGGGGTCAGGTCGTTGATGCGGAAAGTCAAAAGCGCGATTTGCACTTCTGAAGAGCCGGTATCGCCTTCTTTGCGTTGGAAATCTTTAACGATTTGTGCTTTTTGTTCAACGGACAATGCCATGATGAAACTCCAAAAATATAAAGAACCTCTCGGTTCGGACAAGTTTGCCGAGTTGCATTGCAACCTGTGCAAACTCCTATTCGCTTACTAGAAGCGAGGCGCTATTATGCCACAAAAAAGATGGGATAGACAAAGAATATCAAGCCGCATCATTCTGCATCAGGCGCAAAGCTTTCAGGCGGCCGATGTCGTGCTGGTATTCTGCCAAGCCGATAAAGTCGCCGGCGCTGTTATAAATACGCAGGGGCTGTTCGCGAGCCTTATCTTCCTGAAACTGCGGGCGCTGGCCTTGTTGCAACATACGCACCGCCACATCGTTTAATTCGATTTGCGGCAGATGTTGCACCAAAACATCACACGGCAACAGCAGCGCATCGCGCTCGGCTTCGCTCAAGGCTGCTAAGGCTTCCAGCGTATGGCTTTGGGCGATGGTGAAACCGGCGGTTTCGGTACGGCGCAGTGCAGTCAGATAGGCAAACGTGCCGCACTGTTTGGCAATGTCTTCGCTCAAGGTACGGATATAAGTGCCTTTGCTGCAACGCACCTCAATCACCGCTTGCGGTGCGGCAAATTCACTGATGTTGATTGAATAAATCTCAATATCGCGCGGTTTGCGCTCGATAACGATGCCTTTGCGCGCATATTCGTATAAAGGCTTGCCTTCGTGCTTGAGCGCGGAAAACATCGGCGGCACTTGGCGCTGAAGGCCGCTGAGTGCTTGGCAGGCGGCGGCAAATTCTTCAGCGGAAATATCGCTGCGGCCGCTGGCCACTGTTTCCCCTTCGGCATCGCCGGTGCTGCGCGCTTCGCCCAAGTGCAGGGTGGCGGTGTAGGCTTTATCGGCATCCAATAGATATTGGGCAAATTTGGTGGCTTCGCCGAAGCACACCGGCAGCAGGCCGGTGGCCAGCGGGTCGAGTACGCCGGTGTGGCCGGCTTTCTCCGCCCGATAAAGCCTGCGGGCTTGTTGCAAAGCGGTATTACTGGATATGCCTAAAGGTTTGTCGAGTAACAACACGCCGCTTAAACGGCGTTTGGCGGGTTTGGGCTGTGAAGTCATAACGTCGTGGATTTGCTATAGGACAATCATTAAATAACGGATAAAGGGCAGATCGATATGGCAGTTGTTTACTCTCTAATGATTTATATTATTCTAACTCTATAAATCTATTGGAATTTTAATGCCTGTCTGAAAGATTGTTTTCAGACAGGCATTTTGTATTTTCTATAGTAAGCCTTTATTCAAGTTAACTGCTTTTAGTGATTTGGCATAGCTTATTTTTCAATCAAAGAACTGATTATTTTACACGGATTTGAGTGACTGTATAGTGTTAAAAAGTGTAGTGATAAAAGGTGCTTTATTTTTTCTAAACACCTGTGTACACTGCCTGCATCCTACATTCCCATATTGTTAATTTTTTGTTAGCAGGCGTATTATCTCTGCGTGGGAAGAGTGGGAAAACATAGGCGAAGAGATAATCTACAATTGAGGATTTGGTTATGAAAAAACAAGTTTTAACTGTTTTGGTTACTGCTGCGTTGGCCGGTGGTTTGGTGGCCTGTAATAAAAATGCTGCTGATGGCGGCAGCCAAGGTGCGGCGGGCGGTGATGTGATTCATATTGCAACTGGTAGCCCTTTGTCGGGCGGCCAAGCGAATGCCGGTAAAGACTTTGTGAACGGCGTGCAATTGGCGGTTGAAGAAATCAATGCGGCTGGTGGTGTGGAAGTTGGCGGTAAGAAATATAAATTGGAAGTGACCTCGGAAGACGATGCGGGCGATCCGAAAACCGGTGCGACTGTGGCACAAAAAACAGCCGATGATTCTTCTATTGTAGCGGTAATCGGCCACTACAATTCTGGTGTAACCATGGTAGCGGCTCCGATTTATGCCAATGCGGGTATTCCTTCGATTACCGTGAGTACCAATCCTGATGTAATCAATAAAGCGCCTAAGCTCGCCAGCGGTGGTACTGCGGTTTTCCGTATCAATGCGGGTGACGATAAGCAAGGCCCGGCTTTGGCGACATTTGCGCAAGGCAAGGGTGTAAAAAATCTGGTGGTTTTGGATGATGCAACTGCTTACGGTAAAGGTTTGGCCGACGAAGTAGCGAAAAAAGCGAAAGAGTTGGGCGTAAATATTGTAATGCGTGAATCGGCTACCGATAAAACCACCGATTTCAAAGCCTTGTTGACTAAAGCGAAAGCAGCAAATGCAGACGGTATCATGTGGGGCGGTTATGATGATACTGCGGCTACATTGAGCAAGCAGGCGCGAGAGCTGGGTTTAACTTCCCTGTTGTTGCTGACTGATACGGCTTGTAGTGAAAACTATATCAAGCTGGCCGGTAAAAATGCTGATGGTGCCATTTGTTCTTCTACTGCTGTGCCGTTGGATAAACTGCCAAAAGGTGGTGAGTTCAAGGCTAATTACGAGAAAAAATTCGCCGGTCAAACAGTACAGGCGTATGCTCCCATTACTTACGATGCGGTTTATGCTTTGGTGGATGCCATCAAAAAAGCAGGTGCCGTGGATAAGGCCAAGATTGCTGCTGAGATTCAAAATGTCAACATCGACGGTTTAACCGGTAAAGTAGCCTTTATGCCCAACGGTGAGCGTAAAGATGCTGAAATTGCGATTTTGCAAGACAAAGCTGGTAAATTCGAATTGATCGAAACAGTGAAGTAATCGAAGTTGAATTAAGAAAAACCCGTTTTTATACGGGTTTTTCTTTTTTAGTATGGGTTGTTACTTAAATTGTGCTTTCAGACAGGCATACTAGTGAGTAATGCCTGTCTGAAAACATATTCAATCTTCTACCGGTTTTTCCGTTGCCACTTTATCAATTAAATGCGAAATGCTCATGCCGCGTTCTACAGATTCGTCGTAAACAAAATGCAATTCCGGCGTGCGGAAAACATGGATGCGCTTGGATAACTCACTGCGCAGATAACCTTTAGCGTGTTCCAGCGCCTCGGCGGTTACTTCGCGGGTGGCATCGTCGAGCACCGTGTAATAAACCGTTGCGTGGCTATAATCACGGGTCACTTCCACATCATTAATAGTGATAAAACCGGCGCGCGGGTCTTTCAGGCCGGTGCGAACCAACTCGGCTAGTTCGCGCATAATTTGTTCTTTAATACGGTCTACGCGGGCGTATCCTCGGTTTGGTTTTCTCATGGAATGTTTCCTTGTAATGGATATATAAGTAGTAGTGTATCAGGAAAATCCCCTTTTTTGCTGCGTAACAGCTATCCATATATCCAAAGATTAAAGCCAGCAGATGCTGGCTTTATGAGGTTTTGTAAATCGTTTTGATTAAGCCGGATACATAAACTCCTGAATATCCTGCAATGAAATTTCCGGATTGGCACCATGATGCCCCGCCACCATTGCACCCAGAGCGCAGGCAAATGATAAGGTTTCATGGGCAGGCGCATTGTTCATCAGTTTATAGATAAAACCGGCCAAAAAGTTATCGCCTGAGCCTACCGTATCGGCCACTTTTACTCGATAGCCGCCGTGGTAATGGGCTGTACCGTTATCATAGAACATCGCACCATGCTCACCCATGGTGATACACAGTTTGTTGCAACCTACATGATTAGCCAAGAAAGCAGCGTTTTGTTCCAGTGAATGATAGGGTGAACCGAATGCGTTAGTTAATTCATATAATTCATCATCATTCAACTTCACCACATCGGCTTTCTGCAGAAAATGGCGAAGGCGCTCATAATCATAATGGGGCGGGCGCAGGTTTACGTCAAAAATCTTAAAGCGCGCATGTTCCAGCAATTTTTCCAAAGCCGCACGTGAGACTTCATCGCGGGTAGCCAAGCTGCCGAATACAAAAGCATCGGATTGTGCTACACGCTCGCAGGCTTCTTGAGTCGCTTCAATGCGATCCCAAGCACAAGGGTAAACAATCTCGTAGCTCGCACTGCCGCTGCTGGATAGGGTTACGCTTACCAAGCTGGTTGCTTGTACAGGGTCGGTTTGAATCAAAGATTTAGGGACATTACGCTCTTCAACTTCTTTTAATATACCGCGACCGTTTTCATCATCGCCAATGCGGCTGATGATAGCAGTATCAACGCCTAATGCTCTCAGACGGGTCACAACGTTGAGGGGTGCGCCGCCTAATTTTTTGCCGGAGGGAAAGTCATCCCATAAAACCTCTCCGAAGCTGGTGATTTTCATTGTGAATTCCTTGGTGAAATATGCTTGTGAAGCTTTCTTTATATATTAAGGTGCAGCATTTGATAGTTAGCTTGAGAGCATTTTGATTCAATGTCTCAGATTATCAAAATAACTATACCATATTTTGTTTAAAACCCTCGAGGAGTATCACGAGAGGAAATGATATAGGTTAAACGTAGTGCTTTGTTGTGGGTTGTCGCGTAACCGGGCAGTTTCTACTTGCAGAAATCTTATTGTTGCATAGACCGTTTTTCAGTTATACGGCAATAGTATAGAATAAACATTTTTCCTATTCCGATGCCTTGTTGCCGAAAGCGAACCGATATGAGTATCAACCTGAAAAACAGAAACTTTCTGAAACTGATTGATTTCAGCAGAGAAGAAATCGACTATCTGCTGAACTTATCATCCCAATTGAAAGCAGACAAAAAAGCAGGTAAAGAGCAACGCCGTTTAAATGGTAAAAACATTGCTCTGATTTTTGAAAAAACCAGTACCCGTACCCGCTGCGCATTTGAAGTAGCTGCTTACGATCAAGGCGCTAATGTTACCTATCTTGGCCCCAGCGGTTCACAAATCGGCCATAAAGAAAGCATGAAAGATACCGCTCGAGTATTAGGGCGGATGTACGATGGCATCGAATATCGCGGTTTTGGCCAAAGCATCGCCGAAGAGTTGGCGCAATACGCAGGGGTGCCTGTTTTCAACGGCTTAACCGATGAATTCCATCCTACTCAAATGCTGGCCGATGTGTTGACCATGAAAGAGCATAGCGATAAACCTTTAACACAAATTGCTTATGCTTATGTTGGCGATGCACGTTTCAATATGGGTAATTCCTTATTATTGATTGGTGCGCTGCTGGGTATGGATGTTCGCATTGGCGCTCCGGAAAACTTGTGGCCGAATCCCACCATTATTCAAAAAGCCCATGATCTAGCCGCCCAAACCGGCGCACGCATACTGCTCACCGAAAACCCGCAAGAAGCGGTGAAGGGGGTGGACTATATTCATACCGATGTTTGGGTATCGATGGGGGAGCCTGAAGCAGCATGGCGCGAACGGATTGATTTATTGAAACCCTATCAGGTAAACAGCGGCTTGATGGCCGCTTCCGGTAACTCACAGGTAAAATTTATGCACTGTCTCCCGGCTTTCCATAATAGAGAAACCAAAATCGGTGAATGGATTTACCAAACCTTCGGCTTGGATGGTGTAGAAGTAACCGAAGAAGTATTCGAAAGCGATGCCAGCATTGTTTTCGATCAGGCAGAAAACCGCATGCACACCATTAAAGCCGTTTTAGTGGCTACCATGGCTTAAGTAGTTAAGTAGTGGTTTAGTGATACCGTTTGTTTGAAGTACCTACCGTCAATACAGGAAAATCAGCTATTACGCAGCTTGTCGTATCTGAAAAGCAACAAATACTACCAATTTGTTGTAATCCTGCACAAGTTTGATTTGAATTGTTTAGTTGGTTGATAATTAAAGAGAAGTTTGATTTTTTGTGGAAGAAAACCCACAGTTTTACCAAGCTGGTTGTGGTAGGAAAGCTGATAAAGTTTGTTTTTTCCAAACGAAGCATTTATATTAGCAGTCATGGAATCGCTGGTTACAGCGAGTCGATTCAAGGCTTAGATGGAATCTTCCCAATCCGTTTAAGTTTGTTTTTCTTAACATAGAAAAGGAATACAGCAATGAAAAAAACTCTGATTGCCCTGTCTCTGGTGGCTCTGTCTGGTGCTGCTTCTGCTGAAGTTATCCTGTACGGTCAAGCTAAAGCCGGTGTTGAAGTTTCTCAAACTAAAGTAACTGTAGATGGTGATGAGACTAAAGATCACACTGCTACCAAAATCGCCGACTACGGTTCACGCATCGGCTTCAAAGGTACCGAGCATTTGGGTTCTGGTCTGAACGCTATTTGGCAAGTTGAGAACAGCGTATCATTGGCTGGCGGCGGTGACTGGGCCGGTCGTGATTCTTTCATCGGTTTGGAAGGCGGCTTTGGTAAAGTTCGTGCCGGTAAACTGAGCACTTCACTGAAAGATATGGACGCTGTTGATCCTTGGGAATACAGCAACCAAGCTTTGGGTTTGGGTATGTTTACTCGTACTGGTGAGCGTGTGACTTCTGTACGTTACGATTCTCCGGTTTGGGGTGGTTTCTCTTTCAATGCTCAAATGACTCCGCGTGATAATGGTACTGCAGTTCGTGGCGTAGGTGTAACTACTGGTCGTAACGATGCGGCAAGCGATACTTCTGCTTACTACGCTGGCTTGAACTATGAAAATGCTGGTCTGTTCGCTCAATACGGTGTGGGCTACAAAAAATCTGCTTACATCAGCAATTCTGGTGACAGCAAATCTGGCCAAGCTCACCAAGTACAAGTTGGTTATGATGCCAACAACCTGTTCGTAGCTGGTGGTTATCAATACACCAACGGTTGGGATAGCTTGAACAGCTATAATGCTGCTTTGGCTAGCGTTACTGATGAATACAATGCCAGCACAGGTGATTATGCAGGTACTGCAGGTCGTGACGGTGATAATAGCCCTGGCCTGAAAACTCATGAGTTGGCTGTAACTGGTGCTTACACCTTCGGTAATGTTACTCCGCGCATCAGCTATGCTCACGGCTTCAAAGCTAAAGGTTCTAACTTGAGCGATGGCGAACGTAAAGGTACCAAATACAACCAAGTTGTTCTGGGTGCTGACTACGACTTCTCTAAACGCACTACTGCCATGGTTTCTGCCGGTTGGTTGAAAGCTGGCGGCGGCGACAACAAAACTGAAACTGTTGCCGGTGGTGTTGGTCTGCGTCACAAATTCTAATCTGAGTTAAATCAGATTAAGCCGAAAGGGTCTGCAATTGCAGACCCTTTTTTGTATTTGTTTTTGAGCAAGTCATTTAACCTTGATGTACGCCCGATAATGCCTGTCTGAAAAACAGGTAGGTCGGATTCTCGAATTCGACAACGGCTTGAGATTCAGTATCAGCCGGTTTTGTTGGATACAAGTATTCAACCTACTATCTATGCCTGTCTGAAAAAATATCAATCAGATGTTTGAATCTGGCACTATATTCAAAATACGTTTTCCCAGCTGTGGGTTTTCTGCACGTTTGCGCTTTTTATACTCAAATAATGGTATGCTTGCGGCCATGAATCCTGTTAGTCAAAAACTTCTGAAAATCACCGATACCACTGCGAAAAAGCTCGAAAAACTGGGCTTGAACACACCGTGGGAAGTCGTATTGCATTTGCCTATCCGTTATGAAGATGAAACGCATATTACCCCGATTGCCGATGCGTCGTTTGGCGAGAGCTGTCAGGTAGAAGGGGTAGTGGAGTTGCAGGAAGTGCAATTTAAACCGCGCCGCCAATTGGTGGTGCGGATACGCGATGCAGCGGGTAGTGTGCTGTTTCTGCGCTTTATCCATTTTTATGCCAGCCATCAAAAGCAGATGGCGGAAGGGCGGCGGATTCGGGCGGTAGGTGAGATTAAGCACGGCTTTTTCGGTGGTGAGATGATCCATCCGAAAATCCGCGATGCCGAGAGCAGCGGGTTGGCCGAAAGCTTAACGCCGGTTTATCCTACCGTAAACGGTTTAACCCAGCCGGTATTGCGGCGGGTGATTACCACGGCTTTGCAGGAAATACCGCTGCACGACAGCCTGCCGGAAGCAATGCTGCAAAGCTTAAAACTGCCGCACTTGGCGGAAAGCCTGCATTTATTGCATGCGCCGCCGCCGGAGATGACGCTGCATCGATTATCGGGCGGCGCGTTACCGGCTTGGCAGCGGTTAAAGTTTGATGAACTGCTGGCGCAGCAATTATCCATGCGCTTGGCTCGCCAGAAGCGTTTGGAAGGGCAGGCGCCGGTGTTGCAGGGCGACGGCAGTTTGTCGCAAGGTTTGCTGGCAGCTTTGCCGTTCCGTTTAACCGGAGCGCAACAGCGGGTGTTGGCCGAAATTGCCGACGATATGCGCCAAGCGCATCCGATGCACCGCTTGCTGCAAGGCGATGTGGGCAGCGGCAAAACCATCGTGGCGGCGCTGTCGGCCTTGGCGGCGGTGGAGGCGGGCTATCAGGTGGCGGTAATGGCGCCGACTGAGATTCTGGCCGAGCAGCACTTTTTAAAATTCTCGCAATGGTTTGAGCCGCTGGGCATTAAAGTGGATTGGTTTTCCGGCAGCCTGCGCAAAAAAGCCAAAGATACGGCTAAAGCCGCTTTGGCGGCGGGCGAAACCCGTGTGGCGGTCGGTACCCATGCCTTATTTCAAGACGATGTACAGTTTGCCCGCTTAGGCCTGGTGATTGTGGACGAACAACACCGCTTCGGCGTGGCGCAACGCTTGGCCTTAAAAAACAAAGGGCAGGATGTGCATCAGTTGATGATGTCGGCCACCCCGATTCCGCGCACGCTGGCGATGAGCTTTTTTGCCGATTTGGATGTGTCGGTGATCGATGAATTGCCGCCCAATCGCACGGCGATCAAAACCCGCTTGGTAAACAGCGTGCGACGCGCGGAAGTGGAAGGTTTGGTGTTGAATACCTGCCAGAAAGGGCAGCAAGTATATTGGGTGTGCCCGTTGATTGAGGAAAGCGAAGCCTTGCAGTTGCAAACAGCAGTGGATACCCAGTTGGAATTGCAGCAAAGCCTGCCGGATTTGAAGATAGGTCTGTTACACGGCCGCATGAAAGCGGCGGAAAAAGCGGAAGTGATGGCGGAATTTTCGGCGGGCAAGATGGATGTATTGGTGGCGACCACGGTGATTGAAGTGGGTGTGGACGTGCCGAATGCCAGCCTGATGGTGATTGAACACGCTGAGCGCATGGGCTTGGCGCAACTGCATCAATTGCGCGGCCGGGTAGGGCGCGGCGCGGCGGTGAGCTCGTGTGTGTTGTTGTTCAGCGAACCGTTGAGCGAATTGGCCAAGGCGCGGCTGAAAGTGATTTACGAACATACCGACGGCTTTGAAATCGCGCGGCAGGATTTGAATATCCGCGGGCCGGGCGAATTTCTCGGCGCACGCCAGAGCGGCGTGCCGATGTTGCGTTTTGCCGATTTGGAAGAGGATATGGTTTTGCTGGAAAAAGCGCGCGATTGGGCGCCGAAGTTGATAGCAGAGCGGCCGGATGTGGTGGAAGCGCATTTAAACCGCTGGCTCGGCAGCCGCGAGCAGTATTTGGGCGTTTAGAGGCGAATCAAGAAAAGGAAACAGAATGAAAGCACAGCGTTTAAGCCCGCAACAACAGAAAACCCAATTGCAGTTGGACAAAATTTCCGCTGCCTTCCGCCAACATTTTCAGACAGGCAATTATCAGCAGGCGATGCGGGAAGCGTTAAAAGCGCACAAGCTGGCGCCGAAATCTACCGCACCGCTCAGTGATGCGGCTACTGCGGCGGTGAAGGCCGGTTTGTGGAACGAAGCGGTGCGCTATGCCAAGCAGGTGTTGCAACGCGATCCGCGCCACATCAATGCTTATGATGCGCTGGCGCACGCTTACGGAGAGCAGCACGATTGGGCAAACTGCGCCCGCTATGGCTTGCAGGCCTTGCAGTTGCGCGATGAGAAATACGGCGCGGGCGAATTGCCGCCGTTGCCGCAAACAGCGGCTAAAGCGGAGGGTAAAAAAATCATTGCCTTTTCTTTGTTTGGCGGCAGTTCCGCTTATTGCGAACCGGCGGTGATGAACACCGAAATCAGCGCGAAAATTTATCCGGGCTGGCTGTGCCGTTTTTATGTGGACGGCAGCGTGCCGCAAACCATTATTCAGCGCTTGCAGGACAACGGCGCGGAAGTGGTGAAGGTGGATGCTGCTTTGCAAAATTGGCCGGGTACGATGTGGCGTTTTCTGGCGATGGATGATCCGGAGGCGGCTTATGTATTGTTCCGCGATGCCGATTCGGTGATTTCTTGGCGCGAAGCGGCGGCGGTGCAACAATGGCTTGAGAGCGGCAAATTGTTTCAAACCCTGCGTGATGCGAGCACCCATACTGAATTGATACTGGCCGGTTTGTGGGGCGCAGTGGCCGGTGCGGTGCCGGATATGCGCGGCAAGATAGAGGCCTATCTGAAACAGCCTTTGGAGTCGCGCCATTTTGCCGACCAGTTTTTCCTGCGCGAACATATTTGGCCGTATGCCAAACAAAGCCTGTGCGCGCACGACAGGATTTTTGTTTTTTACGGCGCCACGGATTTCCCCGATAACACCGAATTTGATTACAGCCGCTTCCATGTTGGCTGCGACGAAGGTAATTCACATATCGCCGCCGATTTGAATTTACCGGAAGGCAGCCGTATCCGCTGGAGTTTGTTCAGCCGTATTTCGCCTTTATTGAATGCGGATTATTCGGAAAACCTGCTGGAAAACGAGCGTTTGATTTGTACTTATGAAAGCACGGTGCAACAGGGTAAGCTCAGTGCTTATATCCCGCGCCGCTATTCGCGCGGTGTGGCACGCGGGCTAACTAAGGTCACTGTGGCGCCGGTGGAAGAGGGGTGAAGGGGTAATTAAATGTTTTCAGACAGGCATTTGCTGGGAGCGCGGGCGGCTCGCCCGCAGACAAGCGATACGCTTGCATTCATTCAGTTTTGGGAGCCATCAAATGTAAACTACTGATTAGTTTACCCTACAGGCAAATGCGGGCGAGCCGCCCGCGCTCCCAGCAAATGCCTGTCTGAAAACCATCATAATAAAAGCCGCCGGAAAATATCCGGCGGCTTGTTTATTTTGACTATCCTTAACGGCGGTTGAGGCTGTAACGCTTTTCCAGCCAAGAGAAAAACCAGCTTAAGCCTATGGTCATCACCAAATAAATCAGTGCGATGGTGTAGAGCGGTTCTTCATAAACCGAATAGCGGCCGGAAATGGTGCGTTGTACATAAGCCAATTCGGCCACTGCGATGGCGGAAAGCAGCGAGCTGTCTTTCAGCAGGGTGATAAATTCGTTGGCCAACGGCGGCAGCATGCGGCGGAAGGCTTGCGGCAGAATCACATAGCGCATGGCTTGCGGGTAGCTTAAGCCCAGTGAGCGGGCGGCTTCGATCTGGCCTTTGTCGATAGACTGGATACCGGCGCGGAAAATTTCGGTAATGTAGGCACCGGCGTTGACGGTAAGTGCCAGCGTGCCTGCAATAATCGCACCATAGTTGCGGCGCAGTTCTACCGCCAAATCACCGCTGATCAGCCAGCCGTCTACCGGATTGATCAACGCCACTGCCCAAATGAAGTACCAGATAAAGATCTGTACAAACAAGGGGGTACCGCGGAAAACGGTTACATAAAGCAAAGAAATATTGCGTATCAGCCAGGCCAGCATTTTGAGCGGCAGCCCGCCTTTTTCGAACCGGATGATACGCGCCAATGCGCCGATCAGGCCGAGTATGGTGCCGCCCAAAGTAGACGCGGCGGTGAGGCCGAGCGTCATCAGGGCGCCATAGACGAACATTTCGCGGTATTCGTAGATAATGTCGAAACGGAAACTCATAAGGAATGGCTTTAAATGTGTTTGTTAAAAATGCAGTGACTGTTAACAAATGCGGGAAAAATGTAATCTGCTATTTTACAAGAATAGCGGCAGAATTGAAATTTTTAATTTTCAGTTTTTACATTGGCAACGCGGCATTTGGGCGGATAGTTGATTCAACCGAGTATAGCGAAAGCACTAAAAACTGATACGGCGTTATCTCGCCTTGTCGTACTATCTGTACTGTCTGCGGTTCACTGCCTTGTATCAATTCTTTATTGCTTTCGCTATAGAAACTTTCAGACAGGCATTGCTTTATTGAAGGGCTTATAAGGTTTACAATACGCGTTTATTTTCGCTTAACAAGACAGATAATGGATATTTGGTTCGGTTTGAGCCGCAAACCCGACCTGCCGCAAGGCGCGGCGGTGACCATAGGCAATTTCGACGGCGTGCATCTGGGGCACCGGCACATCCTGCAGCGCTTGCGGCAGGAGGCCGACAGCCGTGGTTTGCCAGCGCTGGCCATTGTGTTCGAGCCGCAGCCGCCGGAATTTTTTGCCAAAAAGGCAGGGAAAACCCAACCTTATCGCTTAAGCCCGTTGCGCGATAAACTGAATCTGTTGCGTGCAACCGGTTGTTTGGACGGCGTGTTGGTGCTGCGTTTCAATCAAAAGTTTGCCGATATGGGCGCGCAAGCCTTTATCGATCATTTATTGCGCGGCTACTTAAATACACGCTATTTACTGGTGGGCGACGATTTCCGTTTTGGCGCGGGCAGGGCGGGTGATTTTTCGCTGTTGCAACAGCAGCAAGATATGGTTACCGAGTCTACGCCGAGTGTGATGGTGGCCAACGAGCGGGCATCCAGTACCGCCGTGCGTAAAGCCTTGAATGAAGGGCGGATTGATTATGCCACAGGTTTGCTCGGCCATCCCTATGCTTTGAGCGGCCATGTGAAGCACGGTGCCAAGCTGGGGCGTACCTTGGGTAGCCCGACCGCCAATATTCATTTGCCGTCGCACCACTATGCGTTAAACGGTGTGTTTGTGGTAGAAGCCGAAGGCTCGTTCGGCCGCCGCCGCGGTGTCGCCAGCTTCGGCCGCAATGTTACGGTGAGCGACAGCTGTTCGCAAAAACTGGAAGTACATCTATTTGATTTCGACGGCCAGCTTTACGGTGAACGCATTCGGGTATCCTTTTTGCACAAGCTGCGCGATGAAGTGAAATTCAACAGTTTACAGGCTTTGCAGACACAAATTTGGCAGGATATGGATGCGGCGCGAAGCTGGTCGGCGCAAAGCTGAAAATCTACACCGCTTCTTCTTTTACAAATAACCAAAAGCCTTATAGAATTAAGGCGTTTTATCCTTACAACGAGACGCTCCCGTCTCCCTCAGAGTTCCGACCATGACCGACTACCGACAAACCGTCAATCTTCTCGATACCCCGTTTCCGATGCGCGGCGACTTGGCCAAGCGCGAGCCTGCTTGGCTGAAAAGCTGGTACGAGCAAAAACGCTACCAAAAGCTGCGCCAGAAAGCCGCCGGCCGGCCGAAATTTATTCTGCACGACGGCCCGCCCTATGCCAACGGCGATATTCATATTGGTCATGCGGTCAATAAAATCCTGAAAGACATCATCGTGCGCAGCAAAACGCTGGCGGGCTTTGATGCGCCTTATGTGCCGGGTTGGGACTGCCACGGCCTGCCGATTGAAGTGATGGTGGAAAAACTGCACGGTAAAGATATGCCGATGGCGCGCTTTCGCGAGCTGTGCCGCGAATATGCCACCGAGCAGATTGCCAAGCAAAAACGCGATTTTATCCGCTTGGGTGTGTTGGGTGATTGGGACAATCCTTACCTGACCATGAACTTCAAAACCGAAGCCGATACCGTGCGCACGCTGGGTGAGATTTATCAGGCCGGTTATTTGTACCGCGGTGCCAAGCCGGTGCAGTTCTGCTTGGATTGCGGCTCTTCGCTGGCCGAAGCGGAAGTGGAATATAAGGATAAAGTGTCGCCCGCGATTGATGTGGCTTACCGTTTTCAAGACAATGCCGCGCTGGCGAAAGCGTTTGGCCTGTCTGAATTGGCCGGCGAAGCGTTTGCCGTAATTTGGACCACCACGCCATGGACGCTGCCGGCGAGCCAAGCCATTTCGACCGGTGCCGATGTGGTGTATCAACTCATCGAAACGCCTAAAGGCGCGTTGGTGTTGGCGAAAGAGTTGGCGGAAGAGGCGCTGAAACGCTACGCGTTTGCGGAAGGTGAAACCAAAGTATTGGCCGAAACCAGCGGCGCTAAGCTGGAAAACCTGCGTTTGCAGCATCCGTTTATTGAGCGCGAGATTCAAATGCTCAACGGCGACCACGTTACCACCGATGCCGGTACCGGCTTGGTGCACACCGCGCCGGCGCACGGTTTGGAAGACTTTATTGTGTGCAAACAATACGGTATTGAGTTGTACAATCCGGTGAACGCTGAAGGCCGCTACATCGCCGAAGTGCCGCGTGTGGCCGGTTTAACTGTGTGGGAAGCCAATCCGGTAATCATCGAATGGCTGTCTGAAAACAGCCGTTTGCTGGCCAATCAGAAAATCGAACACAGTTACGCGCATTGCTGGCGCCACAAAACACCGCTGATTTACCGCGCCACCGGCCAATGGTTTATCGGCATGGATAAGGCGGGCACCAACGGCAAAACCTTGCGCAACAATGCTTTAAAAGCGGTGGATGACACCGAATTCTTCCCTGCTTGGGGTCGCGCCCGCTTGCAGGCGATGATTGAAGGCCGCCCGGATTGGGTGGTTTCCCGCCAGCGTTTCTGGGGCACACCGATGACCTTTTTTGCGCACAAAGAAACCGGCGAATTGCATCCCAATTCCGCCGAATTGCTGGAAAAAGTGGCGCAACGCATTGAAGAAAAAGGCATTGAAGCGTGGTTTGCGCTGGATAAAAGCGAGTTGTTGAGCGCGGAAGACTGCGAACAATACGATAAGCTCACCGACACCATGGATGTGTGGTTCGATTCCGGCTCCACCCATTTCTCGGTATTGAAACAGCGCGAAGAATTGGCTTGGCCGGCAGATCTGTATCTGGAAGGCAGCGACCAACACCGCGGCTGGTTCCAATCCTCCATGCTCACCGGCTGCGCGACTTTGGGTCGTGCGCCGTATAAACAGTTGCTCACTCACGGTTTTGTGGTCGATCAAAACGGCCGCAAGATGTCGAAATCAATCGGCAATGTGGTGGCGCCGCAAGAGGTGTACAACGAATTTGGCGCCGATATTCTGCGCTTGTGGACGGCAGCCACCGATTATTCCGGCGAGTTGGCGATTTCGAAAGAGATTCTGAAACGGGTTACCGAAAGCTACCGCCGTTTGCGCAACACTTTGCGCTTCCTGCTGGCCAACCTCAGCGATTTTGATCCGCTGGAAAACGCGGTGCCGCAGGCCGATATGGTGGAAATCGACCGCTATGCGCTGGTACTGGCACGCCATTTGCAGGAAAAACTGGCGGGCGATTATTATCCGCGCTATGCCTTCCACTTTGCGGTGCAAGACATCGTGAATTTCTGCTCGGAAGATTTGGGTGCGTTCTATCTGGATATTCTGAAAGACCGTCTCTACACCACCAAGGCCAATAGCCATGCCCGCCGCAGTGCGCAAACCGCGCTGTACCACATCACTCGCAGCCTGGTGTTGCTGATGTCGCCGATTTTGTGTTTCACCGCCGAAGAAGCGTGGGATTTGATTGGCGGCGGCGAGGAAGACAGCGTGCTGTTCCACACCCTGCACGATTTCCCGAGCATGCACCCGGAAAGCGAAGCGGCGCTGGTGGAGAAATGGCAGGCGGTGCGCGAGGCGCGTAATGCGGTGACCGCCGCGATTGAACCGCTGCGTGCCGATAAATCGGTAGGCTCTTCTTTACAAGCCGAAGTACGCATTACTGCACCGGCGGAAATCGCCGATTACCTGAAAGCTTTGGGCGACGAATTGCGCTTTGCGCTGTTGGTGTCGAAAGCCGAAGTGGTGGAAGGTGAGGAATTGGGTGCTGAGGTGGTGGTGAGTGGCGGCGAGAAGTGTGAACGCTGCTGGCATTACACCGACGACATCGGCTCGGTTGCCGGCCACGAAACCATCTGCGCCCGCTGCGCCGATAATATCGACGGTAAAGGCGAAACACGCGATTATGTGTAGTGATGTTTTCTGCTGTTAAGAATGCCTGTCTGAAAGCTTTTAGGGTTTTCAGACAGGCATTTGGTTTTTTAGGACGTATAAATATGCCTGTCTGAAACGGTTGTTGCACAATCACGATAGAGGTTTGTTCAGACAGGCATTATTTGGTGATTTGCTTAACGGCGGTGACTATATCAATGGTATAATTTTTCCTGTTTGCTAACCCAACTAAATGTACAGTTAGGCGGCAACACAAGATTCCCCGCGCAGCCCGGATCGGTTGCGCGGCTTTGTTTATTTTTTCCTCATGGATGCGCTTGATGACCAAGCAATCGAATAAGTTTTACTCACTGTTTTTTTCCGTTTTCTTCCTGTTTGCCGGTTTCGGTCTGTTTCTGAACTCAGCGGGTGTGGAGCTCTCGAAGATGGGGGTGAACAACACCGCCATCGGCGCATTGAATGCGGCATTTTTTGTCGGCGCGGTTTTCAGTGCCATCGCGGCGCACCGGGTGGTGTCGGGGGTGGGGCATATCCGCGGTTTCAGCGTATTTGGCGCGGTGTTCGCAATGGCGGCGCTGGGTCACATGATGACCGACAATCTGTGGGCGTGGGGTATCTTGCGGGTAGTGTTGGGCTTTTGTTATTACAGCCTGTTGATGATTGTAGAGAGCTGGTTTGCCGAGCAGAGCGCGGCAACGGCGCGGGCGCGGGTGTTGGCGTTTTATAATGTGGTGTATTACGTCGCGTTTACCGGCGGTATCGCGCTGTTGACGCTCAATCTTTCCAGCCACGATATTTTTACGCTGGCCGCGATTTTGGTGATGGCGGCGATGTTGCCGGTGGGTTTGACCCGTATGCGGGGCCCAAATTTGCCGCCACGCCAGCGCATCAGCCTGCCACGGTTGTTTTCAATTACGCCCTTGGCCTTGGTGGCCAGCTTTATCAGCGGTTTGCTGGTAAATGGTTTTTTTACCATGTCTTCGGTATTTTTATTGAGCCAAAGGTTTGATGTAAAACAGATTTCATTTTTTCTGATGGTGGCGATGGTAGGCGGTTTTGCGGTGCAATTGCCAGTGGCGAAGTTATCGGATAAGTTTGGTCGCCGCGCCGCCATTTTGGGCTCGGCGCTGGTGTCGTTCACCGGCGCTTGCATCGGCCTGTTGCTAATGTTGTTGGGTTTTGAGGAAATTTGGTTGCATTATACGGTGGCGGGCTTTTTCGGTTTTGGCTTGTTTACTCTGTATGCGTTGAGCGTGGCGCGTGCCAATGACCAACTGCCCAACGATATGAATACAGTGGAAGTGAGTCGCGGTCTGTTGTTCAGCTACGGTATCGGCTCACTGCTGGCGCCGTTGAGTTTGGGTTTTGTGATGGATTACATCGGCTCTTTCGGTTTTTATGCTTTCTTTGCGCTGTTTGCCTTCCTGCTGGCATTGATGGCTTGGAAACAAAAACGGGTGCCGGTGGAGCAGCGCAGCGTGCACGTCAATATGCCGGCTGCGGCCAGCCAAGTGATGGCCGACCTCGACCCGCGTAACGACAGCGGCGTGGTACGGCCGTTTGACGAAGTGGTGGCGCAGGCTTATGTAAACGAGTTAAACCGCGGCAGTGGGAAAGATGGTTCAACCTTGGAAGACGAAACTTCGCCGCAAGAGCCGCAGCAGCCGGATGAGGAACATAAAGAGTCGGCCTAATATAGTAAGAGCAACGATTAAAATGCCTGTCTGAAACTTCAGTTTCAGACAGGCATTTTATTGACTGTGCTTTAATTAATGAGCAATCGGAGTGGATGGCCCGCTTTCTCGGTTGGCAAAGCCGGGTTGACGAATCAAAATCCAGGCGATGGCAGCGGCCACAGCGGTGATACCCGCACCGACAAAGCTGAGGTTGCCTAAACCGACCTGCATACCGGCATAATGGCCCAATAAAGCACCGGAGCCGATGCCGACATTGTAGAGCGCCGAGTAAATTGAGGAGGCGACATCGGTGGCGTCGGAAGCAAAATGCAGTACACGCGAAATCATGGCCAAGCCGATGGCGCTGTAAGCAACGCCCCATAATAAGCTCAAGGTATACACCGCCCAAGCGGAATCCAGCAACGGGTAGAGCAGTAGCATGGATACCAGCATCAGCAGGCAAAAGCCGATAAAAAAGGATTTGCTGTGGCGATCGAACCACTTACCGAACAGATAGGCGCCAATAAAACCGGATAAACCATAACATATCAAGACCATCGTGACTTGATCGCCGCTGAATCCGCCTACTTGCAATACCAACGGCTCGATATAAGTATAGGCCGTGAAATGGGCGCTAACGATGGCAACAGTAAAAGCATACATCAGCAGCAGTTTTTTGCGTTTGAAGAGCACGGGAATGCTGGAAAGTGAACCGCTGTTGATGCTCGGCAGTTTGGGCAGGTTTTTCGCTAGAATCAGCGCCACCACCAGAGCGGCAATACCAATCAACAGCATCGACATCCGCCAGCCAAATAAATTACCAACCACCCGCCCAATCGGAATGCCCAACAACATGGCGGAAACCGTACCGACACTGAGCAGGCTGAGCGCGCGGTTGCCTTCGCCCGGCGGCGCCAGCCGCATCGCCAATGCTGCGGTAATCGACCAAAACACCGCATGGGATAAGGCAATAAGCACACGGCTGGCCAGCAAAACCGGAAAACTCCAAGCGATAAACGCCATCAGGTGGCCACCGATAAATAAGATAAACAACCACATCAACAAGGAACGGCGCTCCAGATTGCGGGTAAGCAGCATCAAGGGCAGCGACATCAGCGCCACCACCCAAGCATAAACGGTCATGATGATGCCGGTTTCGGTGGAGGAGAGTTGGAAACTTTGGCCGATATCGGTGAGCAAGGCAATCGGCAGGTATTCGGTGGTATTGAAAATAAAGGCGGCAACCGCCAAGGCGATAACGCTGAGCCAGCGCGAAGAATGTGAAGCGGACATATAGTTTGATTATGGGCGTAAAGGTTGGAGGTTGTTGAGAAACATTAAAAAATGCTGCGCAGGGCAGCCATTTCTTTTGCATATTATACGCCTGCCCGCCGATAAAATGGCTTTAAGAATTTCAAATCAGTGATAGTGTAAAAAAATGAAGCGGCGGTATCTATTATTGATGACGAACGAGTACTTGATTTTGTAAAAAATATTTCGAATTCGTTAATATATCTGCTTGATTTGGGATAGGAGAGCATTGCATAATTTTTCCACCATCCTGTAACAAAGCATGCAGGCTTGTATCGGTGGGTTCGCACAATATGAAACAATGATTAATAGAGTTTGGAGAAACTAAAATGAATAAATTATTCCGTTTACTGCCCGTAGCTGCTGCCCTGAGTTTGGCTGCTTGCGGTGGAAATACTTCAGGCAGTGATAAAGCGTCATCGTCGGGCAGTAATGCCTGCGGTAATCTGGCGGCTGATGAAGTGTGCGTATCCATCGGTAGTGCGGCACCGAAAACCGGTGGGATTTCCCATTTGGGCAAAGACATTGAAAACGGTGTGATGCTGGCGGTGCAGGAAATCAACGCCAAAGGTGATTTGACCATTGGCGGTAAAAAAGTGAAGCTGGCGGTGTTGGGCGAAGATGATGCCGCCGATCCCAAGCAAGGGCCGATTGTGGCGCAGAAGTTGGTGGATGCCGGTGTGGTGGGTGTGGTCGGTCACCTCAACTCCGGCGTATCGATTCCGGCTAATGCCGTTTACGCAGGCGCAAGTGTGGTACAAGTTTCTCCGGCTTCGACCAATCCGGATTACACTTTAAAAAGCACCAAAACCGCAAGTAACTTAGTCGATGCCTACCGCGTGTTGGCAACCGATGCCAAGCAAGGCCCGGCGCTGGCTAAATATATGCTGGCGCACCAAGCGAAAAACGTAGCGGTGTTGGACGATTCCACTCAATATGGTAAAGGCTTGGCCGACCAAGTCGATAAAAGCTTGAAAGAGGGAGGCAGCAATATTATCGGTCGCGAATCGGCAACCGATAAAACCGCCGACTTTAAAGCGATTTTAACCGAGTTGAAAGCCAAAAATCCGGAGTATGTTTTCTGGGGTGGTATGGATGATACTGCTGCCACCTTGGTGAAACAAATGCAGGAATTGGGTATGAGTGCCAAACTGGTGGCTGCCGACGGTGCGTGTACCGACAAGTTCATCGAATTGGCCGGTTCTTCCGGCGGCAATATGATTTGTTCGCAAGCCGGGCTGCCACTGTCGCAGATGGAAAAAGGAGCGCAATTTAGCGCGAATTATGAAAAAGCGTTCGGTGGCCAAAAACCTTTGATTTATTCACCGTTCTCTTATGATGCGACCTATGCGATTGTCGAGGCGATGAAGCTGGCAAATTCAACCGAAAGAGAAGCGGTGGTTGCGGCTATGCCGAAAGTACAGTTTGACGGCTTGAGCGGAAAAATTGCATTTGATGACAAAGGCGATATTCGTGAGGGCACCGTCTCGATTTTTGAAGTGAAAGATAAAAAGCTGAGTGTGGCTGATGTGATTAAATAATTGGCGATTGCTTGCTGATTTGAATAGCTTCAAGTACATAAAATGCCTGTCTGAAAAATATTTTTCAGACAGGCATTTAAGTGTTAAAAGATTGCTGGAGTGAAATTGTTATATCTAAAAAAACGAGCCTGAATGCTTATCTAGATTCAGGCCCGTTGTTTTAATCAGAAAATCAGCTGATTTCCGCCAATAAGGCTTTTGATTTTTCCAGAATGTCACCGTTGGCTTCGTCCACCAATTCGTTCAGCGTTTCGCGTGCTGCATCGGGGTCGCCGATTTCGATGTACATTTGTGCCAATTCATATTTGGCTTCCAGCGGTGCGGTCATGCCGACAGACTCGGAGATGAAGCCGACTTCTTTATCGTCATCAGCAAAATTCACGCTTTCCCATTCGATTACATCATCATCTGAAGCTTCGGTAATCGCAATCGGTGCAATGTTAAAGTTTTCTTCTTGCGTATCTTGCAACGCTTCAACCGTATCGAAACCGCTATCCGTAGCCAGATTGTCGGCTTTTTCTGTTACAACTTCTTCCTCAGTGGCTAAAGAAGTGGTTTCAATTTCAGCTTCTTCCGCTACGGTTGCTACAGGCTCAATGCTTGTTTCAACTTCTTCAATAGTAGCTTCTTCAATTTCAGCGGCAGGCTCAACCGGCTCGATGGCAACGGATTCAAACTCCAGCGGCTCTTCTTCAGCTACAACGATGCTTTCCGCTTCAACTTCAGCAACAGGCTCTTCTGCTGGCGCCGTTTCCACTTCTACCGGTTCGGCAATCACTTGCGTAGTAACAACCGGCTGTTCGTAGGTTTCTTCGATTACAGGAGTGGCTACTTCAAACTCTAAAGCTTCATCAGTATGAGTAACGGTTTCGGCTTCAGTAGCTTCTACCACTTCAACAACCGAGTCTTCAAACTCAACCGGCGCTTCTTCAACTTCGCTTTCGCTCACTGCAGCGGGCTGTTTTTCGGCGGCAGGAGCGGGAACATCGTCTTCGTAAACGCTTTCGGTAGATTCGAGGTTATCCCAGTCGACATCGGCGCGTTTCAGCGTTTCTTCATCATTGGTCACCGCGCTGCTGACAATACCTTGCTGATTGCCAATGGCACCCAAGTCGAGGTTGAAATCATCAGAACTTGCCGGTTCTTCTGCGCGAGGGTCAACATCGCTGAAGAATAGGTTTTCAGTGGTTTCTGAAAAGTCATCATCGCTGGTTTGCGGGGCATTTGCATCAGCAGCAGTTGTTTTTGCGGCTGCAGTTACCGTTGCAGTAGTTGCAGTTGCGGCCGTTTTGCTGGTAGCAGACACCTTATCTGCTTTGCTTGCAGGCGTAACAGTTGTGCTTTCTTTGGCCTGTTTGTTGCTGCGGAATTTGTTGAGGAACAGCAATGCAGCTAAACCGATGCCGCCAATTAGAATCCAAGGTAAGCTGGAACCACCAGAAGATTCTGAAGCCGGTGAAGCAGCGCTTGCTTCTTGAGAGGCTGTAGAAGCAGCAGAAGAGACAGAAGCAGTAGATACAGCCGGTGCAGAGGCTACCAGGCTACCGGTAGTTTGGTTTGATTTACTTTCAGTTGTTTTACTGCTGGCCGTTTGAGCCGGTTTGGCAGAAGCTAATTTGTTGTCGGTTGCAGGAGGAGTTGCCTGCTTGGTAACGGCCGGTGTGGCTGGTGTGGCCGTTGCTTGCTTGGCAGAAGCGGCAGGGGCACCACTAATCTGATTGCCGGTGGGAATACGCAAAATGTCGCCAGCAAAAATGAGGTTAGGATTACCGTTTTTAAAAATATCCGGATTGGCTTGGATAATGGCTTTTTGTGTTTCCGACAAGCTCATATTGCTCGGGCGTACACGTGCGGCAATTTGGTTCAGCGTTTCGCCCGGGCGTACCTGATATTGTCCGCCGGTTTGTTTAATCGGTTGACGGGCATCTGCTGTAGCGACTTGGTTTCCGCTTTGGTCTGCCGGGTTGTTGGCGGCAAAGCTGGCCATGGAGGACAACATGGAAACGGATAAGACGATGAGCTTGATTCGATTATTGGTTTTCAAAACTTTATTCCCTGTCTTCTGTATTGGTTGGAGCGGGCAGCTTAATGCTGCCAAGCGTAAATGCAATTATCTTATATAATATAATTGAATAACATCTTCTGCCAAGTAAAGCCGCAATTTTACGCAGGATTGGGCTCGATAATGCGGCTTAAAAACGACGCTTCCCTTTCTTGAGAGCACAGGCCTTTTGCGGCTTTTTAACTTAAGTTTGCCGTGCAAAATGTTTTGATTCTGTTATGATAGCAATTTAATTTTTTTAAAAACCGGCAGTCAGGTTGTGCTTAAGTTATGAAGATTTTGAGCGATTTATTCGCGTTGATTTTGTTTTTTGCCATTTATACGGTTACAAAGAATATTTATTGGGCGACGGCTTGTGCCGTCGTGATTGGTGTTCTGCAGGCCGCTTTTATTTGGATGAAGCATAAAAAACTCGATGTGATGCAGTGGGCGAGTTTGATTCTGATTGTGGTGTTCGGCGGTGCGACGATAGTATTCCGAGATGATACTTTTATTAAATGGAAGCCAACGCTGCTGTTTTGGCTGGGCGCCGTGGTATTGCTGGTGTGCCAACTCAGGGGCAAAAACGGCTTAAAAAGCATGATGGGCAAAGAGTTGGTTTTGCCGGAGCCCGTATGGAACCGACTCACGATGATGTGGATGGCTTTCTTGGTATTGTTGGGTGTGGTGAATCTGGTGGTGGCTTATCAATTCAGCCAGCAGGCTTGGGTGAATTACAAACTATTCGGTTCGACGGGTTTAATGATTCTGTTTATGTTGGCACAGGGCTTTTATCTGAGCCGCTATCTTCCTCAGGAGAATAAATAATGAGTAAAACTTATTTTATGTTGTTGGCAACCGATGCTGAGGGGGCGCACGAGGCGCGTATGGCGGCTCGCCCAGCGCATCTGGAACGCTTGGAAGCTTTGAAGGCGGCAGGCGACTTGCTGACTGCGGGGCCTACCCCTATGCCGGAAGAGCCGGATCGTGTATCGGGCAGCCTGATTATTGCTAAGTTTGAAGATTTAGATGCCGCACAGGCTTGGGCGGAGGCGGATCCTTATGTGGATGCCGGTGTGTATGAAGAGGTATTGATTAAGCCTTTTAAAGCGGTTTTCGAACCGGTTTTGAAATAATCGGCAGGATGAAATGACAACGACGGTAGCGGAGCAAATAGAGGCCTGTCTGAAAACGGCTTTACCAATCGAAGTGTTTGAATTGGCGGACGACAGCCACCTGCATGCAGGCCATGCGGGTAACCACGGTGGCGGGCATTATCGGATATTGGTGGTGAGCCCGGCTTTTGCTGGAATCGGGCGTTTACAACGGCAACGCATGGTGAAACAACCACTGGCAGACTGGTTTGCCGACAACCGCATCCATGCCTTGAGTATTCGTGCGCTGACGCCGGAAGAATATCAAAGTGAACAAGAATCTGTATCCTAATAGTATGTAATACCTTAGAGAAGGAGAATATGATGAAAAACATTCGTTTGAGTGCTTTATTGTTGGCTGCTTTATCAGGCAGTTTGATGGCGCAAACTGTGGCCACGGTAAATGGCAAAGCCATTGACAGCAGCGAAATTGATGCGGTGGTGCAAAACTTGAAACAGGGTAATCCGCAATTGCAAGATGGCCCTCAACTGCGTGAGGAAATCACCCGCCGTTTGGTGGTGAGCACCGCAGTGGCGCAAGAGGCGCGCCGCTTGAAACTGGATCAGAGCAATGAGTTCAAACAAATTTCTGATCAAGCATTAGCCAATGCCAAGAAAGACGGCGCCGACAAAAAGCCTACTTTCAAACAGGAATGGGCATTGTTCCAAAATGATTTACTGAACCGTGCGTTTATGTCGGATGTGCTGCAAAAAAATCCGGTTGGTGATGCGGATGTGAACAAGGCTTATCAGGATATGAGTGCTTACTATAAAGGTACGCAGGAAATCCAGTTGGGTGAAATCATGACCCGCAACGAAGCGGATGCGAAAAAAGCGTATGACGAATTAAAAGCGAAAAAGTCGTTTAAAACCGTAGCAACCAAATACACCATCAACGAGCAGGCGAAAAAAACCGGCGGTATTGCGCCCGGCTATATTCCGCTGAAAGATTTGCAGCAAACCGAACCGGGTTTGTTTGAAGCCATCGGCAATTTGCCCAAAGGCAGCTACAGCGAACCGATGCGTAGTCAAGATGGTGCGTTGTTTGCCATTTTTTATGTAAACGACAAGCGTAACGTGCAGTTGCCGGCGCTCAATCAGATGAAAGAGGGTTTAGCGGTGCAATTGGAACAGGAACGCGTGGCCGCTGCGGTGGACAGCCTGATGCAAAAAGCCAAGGTTCAACCTGCCAAATAAGTAAGCCGATTTTTAGGGAACAAGTAAGAATATGATGAACAAGAAAGTAATGGCCAGTGTTTTGGCTTTGTCGTTGGCCGGTTTGGCGGTAGCGGCGCAAGCACCTCAGATTGATAATGCCCGCGTGGACAGCATGGTTAAGCAGGTTTTGCAGCAGGCGGGGCAAAATCCGCAGATGCAGGGGCAGGTCAATGGTGAAACCATTCGTGCACAAGTGATTAAAGAATTGCAGACGGTGGAAGTATTAAAAGCCGAGGCGCTCAAGGCCGGTTTGGATAAAGATGCGACGGTACAAAACGAATTGAAAAATCTGGAAGCGCAGTTTTATGCCGCCAAATATTCGGAACATCTGGAAAAAACCGTTCAAGTAGACGAAGCGGAAGCGCGCCGTACGTACGATGCGATGGCGAAAATGGTGCAGATCCAGCAGGTTAGCTTTAAAACCGCCGCCGAGGCGAAAGAAGCGCAAAACTTGCTGCTCAAAGGCTTGAGTTTTGCCGATTTGATGAAGCGTTATCCGAATGAAGAGCAGAAGTTTAACCAGTTTGTTGCCCCGCAACAGTTACCGCCGCCTTTTGCGACTGCGCTTGGCAATATGGTTCGTGGCGATGTGACGCATGAGCCGGTGGAATTGAATGGTCAGTTTTATTTGATTAAGTTAGCGGCCGAGCAGCGTAATCCGGAAATGCCGCCGTTTGAACAGGTGAAAGATCAGGTTCTGCAACAGGCGAAACAGCAGAAAGTACAAGAGCAGATTCGTAAACTGTTGAAAGATAACGGTATCGAATAAGTTCTTTAAAACAGTACGTTAAAACAGGAAATGCCTGTCTGAAAACAGTTGCGAGGGTTTGCAACATATTTTCAGACAGGCATTTTTGTGATGGTGGGTTTGCGCTTAGCTTAAAAAACCTCACTATGGTGCAGAGGTTTGGCTCCACCAAGTCGACAGCGCCCAGTCGGTTGCCGCGTAATACTTGGGAGCTTTAGCCGGAACGCCCAGCGTGTCGCGGTAAATCACACGATAGACGTTGCTGTGCCAATTGGGAATCACCAAATATTGCCAACGCAACACGCGGTCGAGCGCACGGGCGCTGGCTACCAAATCTTCGCGGTTTTTAAAGCTGGCAAAGTTTGGCAACAGGCGTTCGATTGCAGGATCGCAAATACCGGCAAAGTTTCGGCTACCCGGCGTTTTGGCGGATTGGCAACTGTAATAATCAAATTGTTCGTTGCCGGGGCTTTGGGAGTTAGCGTATACCGTGGTGACCAAATCAAAGTCAAAATCATTGATGCGTTTTTGATAAAGTGCAGCATCGGTTACCCGTATATTTAAGGTGATGCCGATTTTGGCTAAATCACGCTGCCATTTCAACACTGCACGTTCAAAGTTTTTGCTGGGGGTAAGGTATTCAATGGTTACCGGTCGCTGGTTTTTATCTACCAGTTTGCCGTTCTGGTAGCGATAACCGGCGGCGAGCAGCAAGGCTTTGGCCTGCATCAGGTTGGGGCGGATGCCAATAGTGGCATCGACGGTGGGCGGTTGCGGTACATCATTTTTGAATACGGCTGCGGGCAGGTGGTTTTGCAGCGGTTGTAAAAGTTCAAGTTCACGCCCTTGCGGTTTGCCGGTGGCGGCCATTTCGCTGTTGGTGAAATAGCTGTTGCTGCGCCGATAAGCACTGTAAAACAGTCGCTCATTGATGCTCTCAAAGTCAAAACTCAACACCAAAGCTTGGCGTACGCGTACGTCTTGGAAAAACGCTCGCCGCTGGTTCATCACAAAGCCTTGCATCCCGGCGGTATTTTGATGAGCGAGTTCGTGTTTTTTTAGATGGTGGCGAGCCAACAGGCTTTCAGGGTAGGCGCGCGCCCAGTCGCGGGCAGTGGTTTCCTGGCTGAAATCGTAGCGTCCGCCTTTGATGCCTTCGATCCGTACCGAATTGTCGCGCACATAGCTGAAACGGATGCGGTCGAAGTTGTACATGCCTTTGCGGCTGGGCAGGTTTTGTGCCCAATAGTTTTTGTCGCGAGCAAATTCGCTTAAGCGGCCGCTTTCGGTGCGCGCTAAACGGTAAGGGCCCGAGCCGATGGGCGGGGTATTCGGCGCTTTGGCCAGGCCTTGAGGGTAGCTTTTGTGCGAGAACACCGGCAACTGGCCGAGGATCATGTGTAATTCGGCGTTGGGGTTTTTGAAGCGAAAGCGTACAGTGTGCTTATCGATAATATCGACTCCGGCCACATCCGCCCAGTAAAAACGGTGGTTGGGTGAGGCGGCCGGGTCTTGGGTGAGTAGTTTGAATGAAGTGGTTACGTCCTGTGCCAACACCGGGTCGCCGTTGTGGAAGCGGGCTTTCGGATTGAGCCTGAAGATAACCGATAAACCGTCGGCAGCCGGTTCGATGTCTTCGGCCAACAAGCCGTACATGGCAAACGGTTCGTCCAAACTTTGTGCGGTCAGCGTATCCAAGGTGAGGCTGCTGATGCCGGCTTCGTGGTCGCCTTTTAGGGTGAACGGGTTGAGCGTGTCGAAACCGCCGGTAATCGGCATCGTGAAGGTGCCACCTTTAGGCGCGTTGGGGTTGGTGTAGCCGAAGTGGGTGAAATTCGGCGGATAGAGCGGTTCGCTGCCCAAGCTTAAGCCGTGGGCGCTCCAAGCGGCAACGGGCAGGCAGGTGAGGGTGGCGGCAATCAGTTTTTTGATCATGGTTTTTCAGACAGGCATATCGTTATC
>ERZ795062.345-NODE-345-length-41007-cov-6.368944_pt1 | contig 41007 bp, 38 predicted proteins | sample MGYA00375146_ERZ795062 | MGnify/ENA primary metagenome ERZ795062 (study PRJEB30191, sample SAMN05720281) | activated sludge metagenome | isolation source: Anaerobic digester | place: USA | collected 2015-07-16 ...
GCTCAGTTGGATAGAGCAACGGCCTTCTAAGCCGTGGGTCGGGGGTTCGAATCCCCGCGAGCACATTTTTTATTTTCTATAATAGGGTGGGTATAGCGCAGTTGGTTAGCGCGCAAGATTGTGGCTCTTGAGGCCGTGGGTTCGAATCCCACTATCCACCTTGGCGCTATAGCAAAACAATAATGGGCTATAGCCAAGCGGTAAGGCATGGGACTTTGACTCCTAGATGCGCCGGTTCGAATCCGACTAGCCCAGTTATGAGTCATGCCCTTTTTTTAAGCCTGAAACACATGCTTAGAAATCTTTTTTAGGATTATAAATATGAGATACTAGCTCAGTTGGTAGAGCACCTGACTTTTAATCAGGTTGTCGCGGGTTCGAATCCCGCGTGTCTCATTCATTGAAAACCTCGTAAAACCTTTGATCCAAAGGAATTATGAGGTTTTCTTTTTTGCATTTATAATATTCTTATATACAAGAATCTCCACAAACAGTTATAATCGAGGAAAGAATATTACAACAAGAAAGGACTATTTTATGGATTTTATTACATTGACAATTGGAATCAAAAAAAATATTGCATTGATAGCTCACGATGGTAAAAAAAGTGAGATGATAGAGTGGTGCAAAGAAAATGAAGATATTTTAAAGAAACATGATCTCTGCGGTACCGGAACTACTGCCAGAATGATAAGTGATGCGACATCTCTTGTGGTTAAGGGATATAATTCAGGCCCTCTTGGTGGAGATCAGCAGGTAGGAGCAAAAGTTGTAGAGGGAAGAATTGATATGATCATATTCTTTTCTGACCCACTTATGGCACAGCCCCATGATCCCGATGTTAAGGCACTTCTTAGAATCGCACAGGTTTACGATGTGCCAATCGCCAACAACAAGGCAACAGCTGATTTTATGATCTATTCGGAATATATGGAAAAAGAATATGATCATAACGTTATTAATTTTGACAAGGTTGTGAAAGATCGTGCCAAGACCATTAAATAGTATTTTTTCTGAATGACAAAATGTTTGAAGAGGAGGCATCATATGCCAGGTCTTACAGATAACAGATTGTATGGAATTGAATCAGAGGATAAATGTAAGGATGGAGCATCTGATGATATATCAGAAGGCGAAATCGATAATAGCATGCGTAAGCAGATGATAAAGTATGACTCCATTCATATGAAGCCTTATGACGTTGTTGCAGGGTTTAATGTGCGTCCCGGTTTCTATGAGATAAACGGGGCTACTGCAATTCCTACAGGAGTTAATTTTACTGTCTCTACGAATCAGGGTGTTTCGGTGTCCCTTTTACTTTTTAAGAGGACAGGGAAAACACCTTATGCTGTTCTGAAATTTCCGGATAATTATCGAGTCGGAAAAGTATGGTCTATGATAGTTTTTGGGTTGGAAATTGAGGATTTTGAATATGCCTATAGTATAGACGGACCATACGATTTCAAAGAGGGACTAGTATTCGATAAAGAAAAGATCTTGCTGGATCCTTATGCCAAAGCGGTTACCGGACAGAGCATTTGGGGAATCAAGAATGACATGGTATATAAGGGCAGAGTCGTCAAGGATAATTTCGACTGGGGAAAAAGCAAACGTAAACCTCTTCCAATGGAAGATCTTATCATATACGAGATGCATGTCAGAGGATTTACCATGGCGCAGACTACAGATGTAGGAGATAAGAATCACGGGACTTTTGAAGGGGTAATGGAAAAAATACCCTATCTTAAGAGCCTTGGGATTACAGCTGTGGAATTTATGCCTATATTCGAATTTGACGAGTATTTAGGTCATAGGGACTTTTATGGGCGTGAGCTCATAGACTATTGGGGATATAACACGGTGTGCTTTTTCGCACCGAATACGAGCTACACTTCCACAGTGGAATATAATCGTGAAGGAAATACTCTAAAAAAATTAATCAAAGAACTTCATAATAATGGAATCGAAGTTATCCTGGATGTAGTGTTTAATCATACTGCTGAGGGTAACGAGCAGGGTCCTACATTTAGTTTTAAAGGCATTGATAATAATATTTTCTATATGTTGACACCGGATGGCTATTATTACAATTTCAGCGGATGCGGCAACACTCTTAACTGTAATCATCCTATTGTTCAACAGTTTATTAGAAACTGTCTGAGGTACTGGGTCATTAATTTTCACATTGATGGATTTAGGTTTGATCTTGCTACCATTCTTGGAAGAAATGAGGATGGATCTCCAATGCAGAATCCTCCACTTCTCCAGAGTCTGGCGTTTGATCCGATCCTTGGCAATACGAAACTCATAGCAGAGGCTTGGGATGCTGGAGGACTATATCAGGTCGGTTCTTTCCCGTCATGGAACAGATGGGCAGAGTGGAATGGCCGATACAGAGATGATATGCGTTCTTTCTTAAAGGGAGATACCGGTAAGGCATATGCTGCAGCTCAGAGAATAATGGGATCTCCGGATCTATATGATCCGAAGTACAGAGGGCATAATGCTTCTGTTAATTTTCTGAACTGTCACGATGGATTTACTCTTCATGATATGTATACATATAGTGAAAAACATAATGAAGAAAACAATTGGGGCAATACAGACGGAGCTAATGATAATCTGAGCTGGAACTGTGGAATAGAAGGAGAGACAACCGATCTCGGGATCAAAACTCTTAGGAGAAGGATGTTCAGAAATGCAGCCGCCACACTTCTCATGAGCCGTGGTACCCCTATGTTTTATATGGGAGATGAATTCGGCAATTCGCAGGGCGGAAATAACAACTCGTACTGTCAGGATAATTATATTTCATGGCTAAATTGGGACGACTATAAAAGAAATAAACCTCTTTATGAGTTCTTTCAGTTTATGATCGGATTTCGAAAAAAGCATCTGTGTATCAGGACAAAATACGATCCGGCCTTTGGATTCCCGGAGATGTCAATGCATGGAATAAGGCCTTTTGATGTGAATTTTGTAGCTGATGATCATTACGTTGGCGTTATGTTTGCAGGTATGAACCCAAAAATGAACAAGGAAGAGGCAGTGTATGTAGCGGTCAATAGTTACTGGGATGATTTAAATATTACGCTTCCAAAGCTTCCAGATGGTTCTAATGCAGTGTGGCATAAGGTTATAGATACATATTTGGAAAATCCTGTTATGAAGAATCTGCCGGAGGTCCATAATACTATCCGAATCGGAAACCGGTCGGTTATGGTATTTTTGACTGAGTGATCATCACATGTGTAACATGAAAAACCTATAACTGATACTAGGAAATTACAGAATGTAACTAGGCTTTTTTATATGTCAATGCAGGGAAAATATGATAATCTATAAGTGAAGATATAAAAGAAGTCCTAGAAATAAGTGTTATAAAAAAAGTTATAAAAGTAAAAGTTATAAAAAAGAAATGGCAATAAAAAGAAATTATTAAAAATAAAATGAAATAACTAAAAAAAGAAAAAAACAAAAAAGAAATAAGGAAAAAGGAAACAAGGAAAAAGAAAATAATATAAAAGGAGACGAAACATGCGTGACGAGACCTTATGCCTAAGAGCAGGTTATACACCGAAAAATGGAGAACCAGGTACTGTTCCCATAGTTCAGAGTACTACTTATGTGTACGATTCAACCGAAGAAATAGCATCAGTTTTTGACGAACCAACAAAGAGTCTGATATATTCCAGATTTGGCAATCCAACCGTTATGGCTGTTGAGGAAAAGATCAATGCCTTAGAGGGTGGTGTAGGAGCGATGTGCACTACATCCGGTCAGGCAGCCACTATGATGTCATTACTTAACATTTTATCGGCAGGGGACAGCTTTATCGCTTCAACTGAGATCTATGGTGGGAGTATCAATCTGTTTTCAGTTACGCTTAAACGTTTTGGTATTGAATGTATATATACGACCAAGGACATGACCGACGATGAGATCAATGCTCTTTTTAAACCTAATACAAGGGCTTTTTTCGGAGAGACCATTGCCAATCCTGCTCTTACGGTTTTTGACATAGATAGATATGCCAATATTGCTCATGAGCATGGAGTACCTCTTATCATAGACAATACCTTTGCAACGCCTGTTCTATGTAAACCATTTGAATTCGGCGCAGATATCGTGGTTCATTCTACAACAAAATATATGGATGGACATGCTGTACAAAATGGCGGAGTGATCGTAGATAGTGGTAATTTTAATTGGAAAAACGGTAGATTTCCTGAACTGACAGAACCGGATGAGTCCTATCATGGGATCTCATACACTGAGACTTATGGCAGAGCCGCATATATTATCAAGGCTAGAATGCAGCTTATGAGAGATTTTGGCTGTTATCCGGCAGCACATTCAGCTTTTCTTCTTAATATGGGACTAGAGACCTTAGCAGTCCGTATGAAGAGATACTGTGAAAATGCAGAAATTGCTGCAAAATATTTTGCATCGGAACCCAAAGTTTTAAGTGTTACATATCCAGGACTTCCAGGTGATTCGAATTATGATCTTTCCAGAAAGTACCTAAAAGGCGCATCCGGAGTCATCAGCTTTGTTATAAAAGGCGGAAAAGAAGCGGCTATGAAGTGGATGAACAGTCTAAAAATGTGCTCCAATGAAGTGCATGTTGCGGATATAAGGACTTGTGTACTTCATCCTGCATCAGAGACACACAGACAGCTTACAGATGAACAGCTTATGGAAGCCGGGATAGAACCGGGCATGATCAGGTTCTCAGTAGGGCTGGAAAATATCGAGGACATATTGAATGACGTTAAGCAGGCTTTTAATAGTATATGACAATTGAGAGAGTAAAAATCGATTCACAATTAAAGAGATTTGTGTATCAGAATGTTCTGGCGATGGTGGGATTATCAGCTTATGTTCTTGCCGATACATTTTTCATATCTGTAGTTGGTGGTACCAACGGAATCACAGCACTTAATCTATGCCTTCCGGCCTATAACATCATGAATGCTATTGCGGCAATGATCGGAATAGGCCATGCAACACTGTATTCTATATACAGAGCAGAAGAGCGGGAAGGCTATGAAAAGCTGTTTTTTAATGCCATTGCATTTGAACTGATATGCAGTGTTTTTTTTGTGCTTATCGGAATATTCGGTTCTGAAGCGATTTTACGATTAGAAGGTGCGGATAAGGCTATTATCGATATCGGTAAGCCATATCTCACGGTGGCATTTTGTTTTGGACCTATGTTTATGACACAATATGCATGTAACAGTTTTGTAAGAAATGATGGCGATTCTGAAATTGCTATGGCATCAACGCTTTTTAGCAGTTTATTCAATATAATATTTGATTATATTTTGGTCTTTCCTTGCGGTCTGGGAGTATTTGGTGCAGCTCTGGCTACGGGGCTTTCTCCTATTGTAGGGATCAGCATATGCTGTATACATTTTTTTGGTAAAAGAAATAATCATATCCGTCTGATCCCGGGAAAACTCGATTTTAAGACTTTATTTAGAGGTTGCAAGCTGGGAACAGCAGCCTTTGTAGCGGAGATATCAGGTGGGATCACAATAATTGCGTTTAATTATTCAATTATGGCTATTGCAGGTAATATAGGGGTGGCAGCCTATGGAGTAATTGCTAATATTGCAATTGTGGCCAGCGCCATTTTTAATGGAGTGTCTACAGGACTTCAGCCATTGGCCAGTGAAGCTTATGGTAGAGGCGATAAGATCAGGAAGAAACTTCTCTTGGAACAATCGATCATGATAGGGATAACACTTGCAGTGATCCAGATTGTTTTAGTGTTTATATTTGCTCCGGCTCTTGTTTCGATATTTAATAGTGCTGGATCAAAGGAACTGGCAAGAATGTCAGAACCAGGACTAAGGATTTATTTTGTCGGGTTTATTTTTGCAGCATTAAATATGATAAGGGCATCATATTTCAGTGCTACAGGAAGAGCCAAGGAATCCAGCCTGATCGCGATCTTGCGAGGTCTGATCCTCATAGTTCTATTTGCACTTATTCTTCCGCGGTTAATAGGAATGACAGGAGTGTGGCTTGCATTTGGAGCCGCTGAGCTTACGACATATATAATAACGGCACATTTCAAAGCGGATGAGAAACCGGAACTAATGGAAGAGTAGAAAATTGTTTATAATCAATACATAATTAGGTACAATACTTTGACAGTTACAGTAATAAAAGTTTAATTAAAAAGATATGAGAGGAATTACAATGCAGAATCCTATAGTTACAATTAAGATGACAGATGGTTCAGTTATGAAGGCTGAGCTATACCCGGAGATCGCTCCTAATACAGTTAACAACTTTATCTCACTTATCAAGTCAGGATATTATGATGGGATCATTTTCCATAGAGTTATCAAGGGATTTATGCTTCAGGGTGGAGATCCTACCGGAACAGGGATGGGCGGTCCTGGATATTCTATAAAGGGAGAGTTCTCATCCAATGGATTTAAAAATGATCTAAAACATACAGCAGGGGTTTTATCTATGGCAAGAACAATGGATCCGGATTCTGCCGGTTCACAGTTTTTTGTTATGCACAATAATGCACGCCATCTAGATGGGGAATATGCAGGATTTGGTAAGATACTCGAGGGAATGGAAATAGTAGATAAAATAGCATCAACAGAAACTGATTGGAGCGATCGCCCTGTAAATGAGCAGAAGATCGAGATAATGACAGTTGAGACATTTGGTGTGGATTATCCGGAGCCTGAAAAGATTTCGGAGTAATGTATTAATAATTATTTGTTTCATTTAAGAAAATGTTAAGATTTATATCAGCTTGTTAATAAGATTCTCTGATTACAATTAGTACTGCGAATGGGAGAAAGGCAAGCTGATAATAGTGAACCGGGAAGGAAATGAGTTTGAAAATACTGGTATGCGATGACGACAGGGAGATTGCAAGAGCAATAGAGATATACCTAAAGAATGCAGGCTATGATACATGTCAGGCCAATGATGGTATACAGGCTATTGAAATGCTGGGAAAAGAGGACATCCAGTTGGTGATCATGGACATCATGATGCCTAAAATGGATGGAATCGAAGCAACCAGAAGGATAAGACAAGAAAAAAACATCCCTATTATCATGCTTACAGCAAAGTCAGAGGACTATGATCTAGTCAATGGCCTCGATGCAGGGGCAGATGATTATATCACCAAGCCATTTAATTCCGTGGAACTGGTAGCAAGAGTCAAGGCACTTCTCAGGAGATATACTACACTAGGAAGTATGCCGGCTAAGATCCAGGGCGAGATCAAGGTAGGCGGGATAGTGCTTGACACAGACAGAAAAAACGTAATGGTAGATGGTGAGGAAGTGATTTTTACACCCAAAGAGTACGGGGTACTTGAATGTCTGATGATGCATCCAGGAAGAGTATTTTCTATGGAACAGATATATGAGACAGTTTGGAATGAACCTGCCTATAACCCAGAGAACACAGTAGCTGTCCATATCCGTCACATTCGCGAAAAAATAGAAATAGATCCGAAGAATCCTAGATACCTCAAGGTTGTATGGGGAATCGGATATAAGATCGAAGAGTGATTTTTGTAGCCGGTATTTTTATAAAAAGCTGGCCGGAGGAATGTGATGGAAGAAAAAAAAGTTGAGATTAGTCTTAACCCTAGTAAAAAAGTAATTAACATATTATCAGGACTACTCTTTGTCCTCAGCTGTACAGGAGCGGCTGTGTTCGGCTCTGCCGCAATAGTTACACAACGATTGACGAACACATCGGATATCTACTATTGGTATTCGGATTCTGACAAATTAAAGGGCATGAAGAGCGAAATACATGCTATTGCCACAAATTATAATCTTGAAGCCAATTTTCGAACAGCAATGGAGATAACAATTATCTGCATAATGGCTGCGGTTGTATTTGCCATTATATCTATTATATTTACAAGTAAGAAAAAAGAATTGTCTTGGTATGACAGAATATATTCTGATGTTCAGCTATGTGCTGGAATACTGGCAGGATTTGCATCTTTGCCTACTGTTATGGCATTAGTATCAGGAATCGGATATGGAATGTTTGGCGGTGTTATATCAGCATATGAAAAGATAGTAGCGCTGCATGGAATTCATGTAGATTACGATTTCCTGATCGGATATGGATCAGATATCAGGGATGTTATAGACCCTGTTTTCGTAGCGGGGCTCGGAATCTTCATGGCTTTTATGATCTCATTATATGAACTTCATATAATAAAGAGTCTTACAGTAAAGATAAAGAATGGATCTTTTTTAAAGAGAACCCTTTTAGGATATGCCATCACTGTATTTCAGAATGCTTTTCGCAAAAAAAGCAAGAGAAAGTCAAAGTGGATCGGACTTTCATTTGCTCTTCTGATCGGCTCATTTTTAGTTATAATGATGGGAATATCTTCTCATTCAGGACTTTTAATATTCATTTTGGCAGTTTTGTGGGGAGCGGCAATTGTAATTTTCGAATCGAAGTTTTTCGATAGATATACGGAGATAAGAAACGGGATCAAGAGGCTTGCAAGTGGTGATATCAATACCAGGATCAGAAGAACCAATGACAATAGTGAGCTGGATGAATTATCAGGAGACATTAATGATATTTCGGAAGCTGTTAAAAACGCAGTAGAAAAAGAAGTTAAAAACGAGAGAATGAAGTCTGCTCTTATATCAAATGTCTCTCATGATCTTAAGACACCTCTTACTTCTATGGTATCGTATATCGATCTCATGAAAAAAGAGGGGCTGAATAGTGAAAATGCTCCAGAATATCTCAGGATCCTGGATGAGAAAACAAACAGGTTAAAAGATCTGACACTTGATCTGTTTGATGCTGCTAAGGCAGCCAGTGGAGATCTTCCGGTGGAGCTCCAGATGATCGATCTTGGTTCCATAGTGAATCAGGAGGCTGCGGAGTTCCAGGATGTTCTGGAAGAGAAGAATATCGAGCTTGTAATAAACGAGCAGGAACCTCACATAATGGCAATGGCTGATGGAAGACATCTGTCGAGAGTCCTGGATAATCTTTTAAATAATATTAAGAAGTATGGCATGGAAAACAGCAGAGCCTATATCGACATTACATGTGACAGGATAATCAATACTCGTAACAGTAATGAAGATGCTGTAAAATCCTATAATAGTAATAAAAATGTCACAAAATTCTATAGCAGTAATGAAAATACAGAAAATCCTGACAATGGAAGTGATGATACTGGTAGATATGATTCGGCTTCTGGTTACAATAGTCAAGAGCCAGGGATGCAATGGGAGAAGGCAGCAGTATATAGGACAACGACAACAAACCAGAATAATATTTATGAAGAGCCATCTTTTACAGAAAAGGATGAGATCAGAAAAACAAAAATAACTATTAAAAATGTTTCTCGAGACAGACTTAATATATCATCAGATGAACTGATTGAGCGTTTCGCCAGGGGCGATTCTTCCAGAAATACAGAGGGAAGCGGTTTAGGACTTGCAATAGCTAGAGACCTGGCAAATCTAATGGGTGGTAAGTTTGACATAATAATTGATGGAGATCTTTTCAAGGCCGAAATTGAACTGCCTTCTCCGGAAAAGTAAAATAGACAGGTAGAACTTGAAAAAGTTCTGCCTGTTTTACGCATTTATAATTTATAAAGGAAATTAAGAATATATTATGAAAATCACAATTCTATGTGTAGGAAAACTAAAGGAATCATATTTCCGGGATGGCGTGGCAGAATACAAAAAAAGACTGTCAAAATATGCAGATGTTAATATTGTGGAGGTTGCTGATGAAAAAACCTCTGAAAATTCTTCTGATAGGGAAATAGCTGCTGTTCAGGATAAAGAAGGCAAGAGAATTATGTCACATATCAAGGACAAGGATCTCTGCGTATCTCTGGCAATTAAAGGCAAGATGTATGATTCTGTGGAATTCTCTGAAAAAATTGCAAACTGGTTGGAAGAGGGTGGCAGCCATGTTGTATTTATAGTCGGAGGATCTCTTGGACTAAGTGAGGAAGTACTTAAGAGGTGTAGATATTCTATCAGTTTTTCCAAAATGACATTTCCACATCAACTCATGAGAGTTATATTGCTAGAACAGATATACAGAGGGTTTCGCATAATGAATAATGAACCATATCATAAATAGAGACTGATCTGAAACTATTAATATCGGGTCATTGCTTATAGATGACAAGATTGATTTTGATTTTTGCTTTATTTTTTAAGGTTGACTTAAGCTTAATATCATACTCTGACTTATATGAAAATATGGATATCGGATATTTTTTATAATTCTGATATACCTGACATTTGATTAGACAGAGTAAAAGGAGCTTAATGTATGAAAAAATTTATGGCATTGTTGCTTTCTGCGGCCATGCTTTTGAGCGGATGTGGAATTTTAAAAAGTAATAAAGGCAGTGAAACAGCGGCAACATCAGGCATTAGCACGAAATATGCATCAAAACTTTTTGACACCAGTTATGTACATAAGATCAATATTAAGATCAATGCTTCCGACTGGTCAGATCTATTAAAAAATCCAACCAAGAAAACCAAGTATAAGGCTGATGTAACAATTGATGGTGAGACGGTAGATAAGGTCTCTTTTTCGACTAAGGGCAATACTAGTCTGTCGTCAATCGCTTCTTCGGATTCATCCGATAAATATTCTTTCAAAATCAATTTTGGAAAATATATTGATGATCAGACATATTATGGATTAAACAAACTTAATCTAAATAATATATATGCTGATGCCACATATATGAAGGATTATATCAGCTATCAGATATCTCAAAAGGCGGGTGTAGATTCTCCTCTGACAAGTTTTATCCAGGTAACGGTAAACGGCAAGGCACAAGGGTTGTATCTCGCGCTTGAAGATGTATCTGAGTCTTTTCTGGCTAGGACGAACGGTGGTAATGGAGAACTATACAAGCCGGAAACTCAACAATTAAATAATGTTGGGAATACAAATAGCAAAAAGAATGAAACCAAACAAAGTGGAATGACACCACCGGATCAGAATAGTTCCAGTAATAATCAGATGTCACCACCAAGTGGAGGATTCAAGGACGGAGATTCTGTCAAGTCGGGAAACAATGGAAATGGCAAGATGGGATTCGGCTCTGAAGATAAGGGAGCATCGCTTAAATATACAGATGACAAAATAGACAGTTATTCGGATATATTTAACAATGCTGAAACCGATTCTTCAAAAAAGAATGAAAAAACAGTAATAGCGTCTCTCAAGGGACTAAGTGAGTACTTGGGAGATACCAGCAGTACAGATCTGGATAAATATGTGGATACGTCTTCTGTGATCAAGTATTTTGCAGCACATAATTTTGTTATGAATTACGATAGTTATACAGGCAGTATGCTCCACAATTATTATCTCTATGAAAAAAATGGCAAATTATCTATGGTACCATGGGATTATAATCTTGCATTTGGTGCGTTCCAGGGTGGTGGCGGAATGGGCGGTGGACGCCCAGGAGACAATAAGACCCAGACCGGAACTACAAATAATACAGCAAAACAGGATCAGTCCGGAATTACAAATAATACAGCAAAACAGGATCAGTCCGGAACTACAAATAATACAGCCAAACAGGATCAGTCCGGAATTACAAATAATAGAGCCAAACAGACCCAGTCAGGGAATTCCCAAGGCTTGAATGCAACACAAATTGTCAATTATGGAATAGATACACCACTAAGTGGCGCAGAAGGATCAGATAGACCAATGTGGTCTTGGATCACATCAAATGATAAATATTTGCAAGAATATCATGAAACTTATAATAAACTTTTGAAAACATATTTTGAATCAGGAGATTTTGAAAAAGAAGTGGACAGAGTTGCAAAAATGATAAGACCTTATGTGGAAAAGGATACTTATGCGGAATACACTGTTTCTCAATTTGATACAGCTGTAAAAACGCTTAAATCATTCTGTACAAAGAGGGCAGAATCCATTAGGAAACAGTTAGATGGAACTATTTCGACAGATACTTCTAAGCAGAATGAAAGCACCAGAGTAGATGCGTCTGATATCAATATTCAGTCTATGGGATCTCAAGGACGTGACAAGAAAGAGCAGAAATAATTATTAAAATTACTAAATGTTTAGCGGATTTTGGGTACTTTCAATAAAAGTGTCCTATACATAAAAATAATAAGTGGAAAAAGTGGTTTCGTGGTCTTATAATTAAGAGGCTCGAAACCATTTTTTGAAATATAATAAGGGTAGTTGACGAGGTTCAAAAAATGAATCATATGCAGTTGGAATATAAGTATGGGCCATTACAGAAGGGATTAAAGTTTTGCACAAGAATAAAAAATCAGCAGCACTAATATTTTTATCTATAATTTTATCAGGAGTAGTGCTGTCTGGGATAGGATATATTCTGTACCTTAAGTGGTTAGCAGATGGCAGTGATTTATTATTTGCAACTGATTATTCAGGGGCTGCACTTATAGTAGCAGAGATAGTCGCACTGATATTTGAGGTGATTTTCATTTCTGTTACCGTAAATGATAGAAAAGCATTTAATAATATCAACGAAGAAAATGGAGAGATCCAGTCAAAATATAAAAAAGTATGTATCCGTTTGAAAAATGCAGAGAAGGATATAGATAACCTAAAGGCAGTTCAAAGAGTCCTGCTTCAGGAAAAACCTAATGAAGTAGAGTGTGGCAAGGAACAGTGGAAAAATGCGCTTGATAAAATTTCAGAAGCTGCTGAGACTGTCAGTGAAGAACCGGATATGGTGGATGAAAAATCATCTGACACAGAGATTCAACATTCTGAGATAATAGGAAAAAATGAAATTCCAGATTCTGAGGCAATACAAGAAACGGTAATTCCTGATTCTGAAGAAACAGAAACAGTCATTTCAAAATCAGAAACACTTGATACCAGTGAAGCGATTGTGGAAGCAATTTTTAGAAGTGAATCAGACAGGGAAAATAATAAACAGGAATATCATGATCAGCAAGAACAGCAAATGGGCATTGAGTCGGTAACTACAGTAGATGAACCGGATAGAGTGATCAAGGATATTAAGGTCATAAGGCAGATGCTTGATGAAATAGACCAGTTCAAGAAATATCCTACTACACTTCTATATGTCAGGCTTAATGGCGTAACAGTTGATGAATATTATGCTGACATGAAGAATCTGTTTAGGAGAAGAGCTGTATGGACATCTCCCAAGGAAAATCAGCTATTACTGTTTTTCGTGAAGGAAAAACAGAAGAATATAATGGACTTTGTATGGCAACATATTGTATATCAAAAAGAGGTTAAGGCTTACGATTTTTTCAATGTAGATGAGAAAAATACTGTTTCAGATCTGATTGAAAAAGAAAAAGTGATAATTGATCTTATAAAATAGATGTAAATACAAAAAATATACAAAAATGATGAGCGAATTATTGTTTATGATATTACTTGTTTGTTCAGACCTTCCGATAAAGATATTAGATGAGTAGGAGTGTATTTTCAGCCGGAGAGGCAGAGAAACATGAATAATTTAGATACCATGGACTTCAGGGAAGAAGCGTTTGTTTATGTTCAAGGAAGGAGCAAATTATGGCAGTAAATTCAATCGAGGCAATCACAAATAGTGTAGTTAATGCTACCAGTGCAAGTGCTACGGTCAAAAAGACAGCCGAGGTCAAAACTGAGGCAAAGAGCACAGATAAAAAAAGTGTTTATGGAGAGGCTGCTGTTTTTGAAAAAAGCAGTAAGAGCGACAAGGATACTTCCAACAAGGTAGATAAAAAAGACAGATCGGCACTAATACAGCAGCTTAAGGATGATGCAGAGGCCAGGCAGAGTCAGTTGCTGGAAATTGTCAAGAAGACCATGCAGGGACAGGGCAAGACTCTGGCATCAGCAGATGATATGTGGAAATTCCTGGCCGGAGGCAATTTTACGGTAGATGCAGCCACCAAGAAACAGGCACAGGAAGATATATCAGAAAATGGATATTGGGGTGTTAATAAGACATCAGACCGAATATTGGATTTTGCCAAGGCTCTGACTGGCAACGATCCGACTAAAGCAGATGAGATGCTTAATGCATTCAAAAAAGGATTTGAACAGGCAACAGGAACATGGGGTAAGAGTCTTCCGGATATTTCGAAGCAGACCTATGATGCTGTTGTAAAGAAGCTTAATGATTGGAAAAATGGTACAGAAGAAAGCACTCAGTCTACATCGAATCAGACAAGCTGAGAGTAGCTGTATTGGTTTTCTAGAACACATACAAAAAGTAGGGATATTGCCCCCTGCACAATGTTGCAGGGGACTTTTTTTATTATTACAAATGTGATATTATTTGAAAGCATGTGACCGTATTGTGATTTAATTTCAAGTCCGATACATATAATTTAAAGTCATCAAGGGGGGCTAGTTGTGTTAGAAAATAATGATAAAGACATTTTTCCGTCTGACGAATCTGAAAAAAAGAGGGCTGTAGCAACTGAAAATACATTAGATACTGCAACTGATACAGAAACTGAAAATACATTAGATACTGCAACTGATACAGAAACTGAAAATACAGCAGATACTGCAACTGATACAGAAACTGTGAAAATAAAGAATGCTCCGAAATCAGCTGAGACAATTCAGAAATTAAAAAAAATCAGAACACTTAGGATAGTACTTTTGACAATAATAGTACTATGTGGAGCGATTTTGATAGGAATGATTGTTAGAGACCATACAGATTCAAAACCTGAAAAGGCTATGCACAGTGCTGTTAAGACGGAGAAGCAGATCAAGGCCGAGCCCAAAAATACAAATCCTGTTGATTTTGCTACACTTCATAAGCAGAATCCGGATATTTTTGCATGGATAAGAATCCCAAATACCAAGGTCGACTATGCTATTTGCCAGAGCACCAAGGATAAGGGAGAGGATTATTATCTCGATCATGGATATTCACAGGAGAAACAGCCCGTTGGAACTATTTATATCCAGATGAGAAATAAAAAAGATTTCTCCAATCCGGTAACAGTGATCTATGGACATAATGTTCATTCAACTGGGAAGATGTTCAGAACTCTTCATAATTATGATAATTCCAAGTTCTTTAAGGATAATCCTGAGTTTACTATTTTCACAGAGGATAATAGAAAGCTTACATACAGGATATTCGCAGCATATGATTCTGATGACAGACTTATTCTTGATTATTACAATGATTTCAAGAATCCAAGCATGTTTAAAGAATATCTAAATGAGATCCAAAAAAATGCTACCAAGAAAAACTACGATGCCGAGAATATGGCTACCAAGGATGACAAGATAGTTACACTTTCTACCTGTAATGAAGTATCTGATCAGAGATTCCTGGTTCAGGCGAAGCTCGTTTCAGACGATAAAATGAATGATTTTAAGAATTAATAAATGAGGTTATATATGTCACAGGATAATAACGAGGATTTTTCATACAATATGGATAAGATCACAGAGGATAATGCTCCTGTGATTCTGGATGTCGATGGGCGGATCAGCCTAAAGGTACCGGATGAAGATGAGGTCCCTGCTAGCGGGATAATATTGAATAAGGAACATATGGCAGAGAGAAATAAGATATTGCCTCACTCCATTCCAGATGAGAGATTCCCGGATACTACCCTTTTCCAGTATATCAATGATGATGAGAAATATTCCAATAAGGGGATTGACGAGCTTATAGACTGGATGAATGGTTTTGAGTATCTTCCTGATGAATTCGAACTCTATGATGAGATATTGAACCTGGAAGGCACATATCTCACAATGCATATAAGAGTTGAATATGGTGAGGTTATGGAGCTGTATCTTACGATAGATCCGGAAAACAGTGAACCTGGAGAATTAAGAGAAACAGCAGAAATAAAAGAAATAGAAAACATAGAAAATACAGAAAATATAAAAGAGCTAGTCGAACCGGAAGAAACTTACGATGCAGATGGATTCCAAATGGATATTGAAATGCGAACTTCATTTTCAGATGTTCCGGATACGACAAAAGCTCTTTATAAAGCATATATAGAATCTCAGGATAGAACCAATTGCTCAATGATCCCAACATCATTTTTGACAGCATATATTTCTAAATATCCGCTATCGGATTGGAAATCAACAGTTCTAGATGCTGCCGAGGATGTTAATGAGGACTTTATGTTCCCGATCCATGTACAACATCGTTGATTTTGTTATTTCGAAAATCTATTACTGATTAAATAGTTTTATCTGGCCATTACCTTTGTGATCTCGAACACATACATGATATGAGTTTTATCTTTTTCTTTGTTTTTATTGGTGACATCATCGAGTGTATTACTTGAATCGATACTGTAATGGGCTAATTTTTTACATAATATTATAAAATTGCCCGCATCGAGATAAGGAGTATCCCCATCAGTATTTACTTCGAACCCGATTTCTTTTAGCTTGTCTTCGCTTCTTCCTGAGGCACTTCCTAGAAACTTCAGTGCATTACGATTCCCTTTTGTGTCCATATTTAGGAAATTGATCGAACATGTTTCCTCATTATCCAGGAGTTCCCTGGTATATCTAGACTCATGAATGAAAACCATACATACTTTTTTATCCCATAGGATTCCTACAGTACCCCATCCTATAGTCATGGCATTAGACCGATTGTTTTTCTTGTCTCTGACAACAACAGCGGCCCAGTCCTTACCAAATTTTTCAAAAGGATTGAATTCCAGTTCTTCAACTGGGAAAGGTTGAAATATATGATGCATGATACGCCACCTCTTTCCAACATTGATAATAACTAATATTTTGATTCAAACGTCTCGTATGTAATGCAGAGTATATATATACGAAAATTATAAGAGTATGATATAAAAAAGGCAATATGAACAGATTATTAATCAAATATCTTATATGCAAATTGGCATTGATAAAAGAGTCATGTTAAAATATAATTTACTCGGGTAATTGGAAAGAGAATAGAATAGCAGTTAGGTCATATTAAGGAGAGGTGCTATGCTGGATGAAATCATTTTAAACCATGATACAGCAATGATGTACTGCGCTGATGATGAAGACATTTATCGGGAAGTTCTAGAATCATATATTGAGCAGAGTGAAGAATACTTCACCAAGCTTTCTATTACTGTTCAGAATCAGGACTGGGATAATTACAGAATAATTACACACGGGATTAAAAGTACTTCTGTTAACATCGGAGCAGAAGAATTCTCGGCCGAGGCCAAGGAGCAGGAATTAATGGCACGGGATGGAAAATATGATGAGATAATGGAAACATGGCAAGAATTTCAGAATGATTACAGGAAGGCAGTAGATACTGCCAGACAATATCTTGAGCATTAACATCATAAAACACAAAAAAGATATATCAGTTTCTGTGAAAAATCAGAAGTAACAATATAATGACTTATTTATTAAGGTGGTGCAAAGTGGAAAACAAAGATTTAAAAAAACTGGCAAATGAAGTCAGGAAAGGAATCATTACAGCGGTTCATGCCGCAAAATCGGGTCATCCGGGTGGATCACTTTCCGCAGCAGATATGTTCACATATCTCTATTTTGAGGAAATGAATGTGGATCCAAAGAATCCTTCAGATCCTCATCGTGACAGATTCGTGTTGTCTAAGGGCCATACAGTTCCGGGACTCTATTCTGTAATGGCAGAAAAAGGATATTTCCCCAAGGAAGAGCTGGAGACACTTCGTCATACAGGCAGTAGACTTCAGGGACATCCTTCTATGAAGTATCTTCCAGGCCTGGATATGAGTACAGGATCTCTTGGTCAGGGAATCTCAGCAGCTTGCGGAATGGCAATGGCTGCAAAAATTAATAAGGAAGATTACAGAGTATACACACTTCTCGGAGATGGCGAGATCGAAGAGGGCCAGGTATGGGAAGCAGCAATGTTTGCAGGAGCAAAAAAGCTGGATAATCTAGTAGCTATAGTAGATAACAATAATCTTCAGATAGACGGACCTATTACAGAGGTTAACAGCCCATATCCTATAGATAAGAAATTCGAAGCATTTAATTTTCATGTTATAAATATAAATGGAGATGACTTCGATCAGATGCGTGCTGCTTTTGCAGAAGCAAAGGCTACAAAGGGAATGCCTACAGTAATTATCATGAAGACTGTTAAGGGCAAGGGTGTATCCTTTATGGAGAATCAGGTGGGCTGGCATGGAACAGCTCCAAATGATGAGCAGTATAAAGAAGCAATGGCAGAACTTAATGGAAAGGTCGAGGAATAATGATCGGAGATAAAATCGCAACAAGAATGAGCTACGGCAATGCTCTAAAAGAACTTGCCGATGAATATCCCAACCTTGTAGTATTGGATGCAGATCTTGCCGGTGCTACCAAGACAGGAATTTTTAAGTCAGCATATCCTGATAGATTTATAGATTGCGGAATCGCAGAGAGTAATATGATGGGAATCGCAGCAGGACTCGCAGCATCAGGAATGATCCCGTTTGCCAGTTCTTTTGCAATGTTTGCAGCCGGAAGAGCATATGAACAGGTCAGAAACTCTATTGCTTATCCAGGACTCAATGTCAAGATAGGTGCAACACATGCCGGAATCAGCGTTGGTGAGGATGGAGCATCCCATCAGTGTCTCGAAGATCTCGGACTTATGAGAGCTATTCCCGGAATGACAGTTATGTGCCCTGCAGATGATGTAGAGGCCAGAGCAGCAGTAAAGGCAGCTTTGGATTTTGTAGGACCTGTTTATATCAGATTTGGAAGATCAGAAGTCCCTGTTATCAACTCTGAGGACTATAAGTTCGAGATAGGTAAGGGCCATATACTTCGTGAAGGAAAAGATCTTACAATCGTTGCCAATGGAATCTGCGTATCAGCAGCCCTTGAAGCAGCAGCAGCTCTGTCAGAGCAGGGAATCGATGCAGAGGTTATCAATATCTGTACGATCAAGCCTCTGGATGAGGAAATAATAATTAACAGTGCTAGAAAGACAGGTAAGGTAATAACAGCTGAAGAGCATAGTATTATCGGTGGTCTCGGAAGTGCTGTTGCAGAGTGTCTGTCAGAGAATCTTCCTACACCTCTCTATAGGATCGGTGTAAGAGATCGTTTTGGTGAGTCAGGACCTGCCGGAGAACTGATCCATAAATATCAGTTAGACGGTGAAGGTGTTACAGCTCAGATCAAGGCATATCTGGCTAAATAATAGCTGAAAATAAAAAGAATAATATGTAATTAAATTGAAATGGATGTACAAAATGAATATCATTTTTACATCCATTTTTTATATGGTTTAGTATTTCGTAAAAATAGTTTATACTTAGAAAAAAGACATAGTTTTATCTCATTATTTCGAGGGACACAACATGATTGACAAGTATAAATCTACAACTATTCAGGATCTTGAACTTGATGCAGAATATATCCTGGAACATATAGATGAAGCTATTTCCAAAGAATGGTTGAGAGTTTATTATCAACCGATAGTCAGGATCAGAACTCAGGAAATATCTGATTGTGAGGCACTTTGCCGCTGGAGAGATCCTATATTTGGGATTCTGTCTCCCAGTCTTTTTATACCTATTTTAGAGGAAAATGACCTCATCTATAAATTAGATATGTTTATGATAGACAGAGTACTAATGGATATAAAAGGACTTCGTGAACAGGGAATAAGAACAGTACCTGTTTCTGTCAATCTGTCACGACAGGATTTTGAAATCAGCGGAGAAAGCATTTTTGATTATATTGAAAAAGAAATAATAAGATATGGTTTGAACAGAAATGATATCGATATAGAAATAACTGAGAGCATCATAAATAGTGATGATACTCTTTTCAGAACAGAAATGAAGCAATTCTATGCGGCAGGTTATTCGCTTTGGATGGATGATTTTGGAAGTGGATATTCTTCTTTTAATGTACTGAAGAATTATCATTTTGATGTATTAAAGATCGATATGGTTTTTCTAAAAGATATAGATGATTCAGAAGCTTCAGAAAATACCAAGAATATATTATATTCAATTATAAAAATGGCGAAACGACTGGGAATGGAAACGGTCTGTGAAGGAACAGAAACAAAAGCACGCGTTGACCTTATGAAAGGACTAGGCTGTGAAAAAGCGCAAGGCTTCCATTTCTGTAAACCATGCCCGATATCGAAACTTCTGAATATGAATATGAAGTGGGAGAGTAGCGATGCAAGAGAATATGAGGATAAAATAAGCCTTGTAAGCGTTATTGATGCACCTACTCCTACTAAGAAGAAGGAAGCCATAACACATAGACCTATGGCTATAGTTGAATACAGAAATGGAAGGTTTTCTGCTCTTCAATTTAATGCTTCCTTTAGGAGATTTTTTTGTTCGGGAATGGAAGAAAAAGATTCTGATCTTGATAATAATTTTGACGAAGAAAATGTTGTTTCTTTGTTTGAAAATTGGGTAAATGGGGAAAGTGTATTCGCGAAGCACTTTTTTGAAGCCAATAGGAGATGTAAAATAACCGATAAGAGGCAGAGCCTTGATTTTGTGCTGAATGGTGAATTTGGTACTATTGATTTTGATTTTATAGCCCAGAGGACTGATAAAGATATTTTTGCCGTTTTCATGACGGTAGATATTATGAAAGGTAGAGGTGGGCTCAACTCTATTTCTGTCAGACAGGCAGCTCTTAGAAATATGTATTCAATCTACCATTTTGTTCATCTTTTGAATCCAGAGTCAGAAACGGCAGAGCTTTTATTTTCATATAATGCAGAATATAGTCTAGATACTGATGAGATTCCAATTGATGAGGCTGTTCCTAGGTTTGCCGAGCTATATATTCATCCGGATGACAGAGAAAGATTTATTAATAATTATTCCAAGGAGAGTCTTACGGAACTATATAAAAGTAAGGCAGGCGACAAGGTAAACTGGTATAGAACCATTAATGATGGCAAGTATATCTGGATGATATATACAACTCTTACATTTGAATTTCTTGATAAATGGTATGTATTGTCTCTGGCGCGGGACCTGGTCGAGGCGGGAATGCCGGAACAAGGAGAAATAAATAAGGATGGTATATTTATTCCACTGGGTTCTTCTGATGTTCCTGATGACATATATGGTAAACAGACGGATAATATTGTAAAAGAGTTGCTTCGTGGCTCTGACAGACTTCAGAGTATAGTCAACATGATGGATGTGGGTATTTTCTGGAAGGATAATAAGAGACGTTTTCTGGGAGTAAATAAATATTTCCTGGATTATTACGGACTTTCTTCGGTTATTGATGTCATTGGGAAAAATGATGAGGAAGTAGGGTGGCATATACATCCGGAGGGGTTCAAGAGTGATGAGGAAGACGTACTGAATTCTGGAATAAGCATAAGAGGTGCTATCGGGACCTGCTTAAAAAAGGGTGAGGTCAGAACTATTATTGCATACAAGCGTCCAGTAATAGTTGATGGCAAAATAGAGGGTCTGTTGGGTTATTTTTTCGACATAACTGATGCTGAGAATAATGTATCCGGTTACAAGTACACGGATGCCATTTCCAATATGAAAGGGAAAAATGGTTTCTATGAAGTCGTAGACTTGTATATCAAAGAGTATGAGAAGACTGGAATCGATTTTGTAGAAATATCTGTTGAGCTGGATTGTTTCGACGAATATATGAATTTAAATGGAGTAGCAAGCGGAGGCAAGACACTACTGGCACTTTTAGATGGTCTGCAGAATATAGCCGGAGTAGATTCAGTGATAAGTAATATGGGTAATGGTGAGATACGTATACTTCATCAGATCAAAAATGAATCCGATGCTACACTTTTGAGACAGAAGATAGGGACAGGAGTAGCTTCGATACTAGGGAACGATCTGAGAGCCATTGTTCACTGGTTCCTGTATTCAGAGATGACACCAGACGAGATCAATGAATTATATGGAATAAAAAAGCAGTAAAAAAGGCAAAAAAATAAGCCCATAATGGGCAAAAAAATAAAGCTGCTGACGGGAGTCGAACCCGTGACCTCCGCCTTACCAAGGCGACGCTCTACCAACTGAGCCACAGCAGCTTATCGTTAACCGACTTGAATAAAATAACATATGGAAAGGAGGCTGTCAAGAAGAACAATGACACTCACGATCATAAACGATGGAAATTCAAAAAAAGTGTATAAAGAGATCATAGAGAGAACATCTATGTCGTCTAATACGTTAAATAAAACAGAGAATTCTAATGAAAAAGTTGATACAACAGACTCATTTGAAAATACGCTGGACAGTAAAATGTCTTCAGGTGAAACTGAGACTTCTCAGGCTCCTAGAATGACATCCTATCAGGCGGCCCAGGTTATGTCTTCTGCTGCAGCAAAGAGCATCCAGAGTGATGCCTCAGAGTCTCCTATAATTGTGCCTGCATCTCTTGAACCAATATTTAAAAAAGCTGCGCAGACCTACGGCGTAGATGAGGGAGTATTGATCGCCATGGCCAAACAGGAATCTAATTTTCATACAGACTCGACCAGTAGTTCCGGGGCAATGGGTGTGCTTCAATTGATGCCTGAAACGGCCAAATATCTGGGAGTAACAGATGCCTACGACCCTGAACAGAATATTATGGGTGGAGCCAAATTATTGGCAGGACATTTAAAAAATTATAATGGTAATTTATCAATGGCATTAGCTGCATACAGTGCAGGTGGAGGAGCTGTCAGGAAATACAGTGGCATACCTCCTTATCTAGAGACCCAGAATCATATACCGAGAGTACTTTCAAATTACTCAAGAGGATATACAGTAGATGATGGAAGTGAGACTGTGTTACCGGATGCCAACAAGCTTGCAGAAACAGTTCTCCAATACAAAGATACCACTGGATCGGCATTTGATCAGAATACGGAAGTCAATGAAAGGCAAAAAGAGGATCTGAAGAATTTACTGTTACTGTCAACAGCCAGATTAAAAGAGTAAGAGGATATGACATGAGCGAAAAATGGAAATCTTTTCTTGCGTATGCCACTAAATATCAAAAAAAGGCTGCTATAATAAATACAGTAGTCCTTACAGTCCTTACATGCATTATTACTATAAAATACAATATAAGTATAGATGGAGCAGGCAAGATCGATTCTCCACTTATATGGCTGTCCTATGCATTTAAATATGCTCCTATCATGTTGCTATCTGCTTTTTGTGGAAGCGGTCCATTGGTAGCATGTTCATTAGGTTTGTTTATTTATAAAACCGTTCTTCTAAGCAATTTCTCATACACATCTGTTATCTATCTGATAATGGGTCTTACAATTTATTTCCCAGCTAGAATGAGACATATTAAGAGCTTTAAGCGCGTTATATTTGCAATATTATTTTCATCGGCTGTTGCAGGACCATTTTGGGGCGGAGCCCTTGGAACAATGGCGGGATTAGGGTTTACAGAATTCTCACCGTCCAAGGCGATTTTTTATTTTGCCAATGAATTAGTGGTATGCTCTGTTATATATATTGTGGTATATCTGTTATTTAGATTCTTACCGGATGAGGTGCTTGAATATTTTTATATAGGGAGATTTTATTCACATAGTTATGAGAAAGAGAATCATATAAATGGAACTAAGACCATCAGACTATCGAAGCTAGGACGTGTAATAACAAAACTTATCATAACAGAGGCAGTTTTTCTGGGATTTATGGCGGCTATTTTTTCCAATACATTGGTTCCTGGATTGAGGAGCTCAGTGTCAGATGTCAAGAGTATAGAGTCATATGATGATTTTATACCATGGGGTGAGATAACCAATACTATTGAGTTGGAACATCAGATCAGCAAAATCCTGAGAAATAATAAATATACCAGCATGTCTACATATTTTGGAAATAATAATGATGTTTTGGCATTTGATATGAAGCTTATCATGCTGATACTAATGCTGATCATACCATCTGCAATATTGATCAATAAGTACGCAGAGTGGAGAATAACAAGACCGATAGAACAAATGGCTAATGTGGTCAAGAGGTTCAATACCGGTAACCATGAAGATCTGAATGAAGAGCTACGGCGTGTTAAGAATCTGAATATTCACACTGAGGATGAGATCGAAGATCTATATACTTCGTTCCTGGGTACGCTTTCGGAAACGGTGGCATATATTGAATATATGGAGAAACAGAGGAATCTGGAGAGAGATCTGGCTGTTGCACAAAAAGCGAATGAAGCCAAGTCCAACTTTCTGTCCAATATTTCTCATGAGATAAGAACTCCTATTAATGCCGTATTGGGATTTGACGAGATGATAATAAGAGAGAGCAAGGATCCTACTATTACGGAGCATGCCAGAGAGATACAAAATTCAGGCAAGACACTTTTGTCGCTTATCAATGACGTACTTGATTTCTCCAGGATCGAGTCCGGGAAAATGGATATCATTCCTGTGGAATATGACCTTGCATCAATGGTCAATGACCTTACCAATATGGCAGAGATAAGAGCTCGAGATAAAGGAATCACGATTAATGTAGAGATGGATGAGAATATCCCACACATTCTGGTTGGCGATGAGATGCGACTCAGGCAATGTACTACTAATATACTTACCAATGCTGTGAAGTATACGGAAAAGGGAGTGATAGACTTTTGCCTTAGTTTTTCTAAAATCAACGATGAATTTATAGACCTTACGGTAAAGGTAAAGGATACGGGACAGGGAATAAGACAAGAAGATATTAAAAAACTATATAATACATTTGAGAGAATAAATGAAGAAGTAAATAGAACCATCGAGGGAACAGGCCTTGGAATGTCCATAGTCAAGAACCTTCTAGAATTGATGGGGTCTGAAATTAATGTAAAAAGCGAGTATGGTAAAGGGTCTGAATTTTCGTTTATGGTTAGACAGCAGGTGGCATCCTGGGAACCGGTAGGTAGATTTGATAAACAGTATGAAGAATCTCTTTCGAGAATAGTTGTTTATGAGGAGAGTTTTCATGCACCAAGAGCTAGAATACTGGTTGTAGATGATACAAGAGCCAATCTAACTGTAATAAAGGGATTATTAAAAGAAAACCTGATGCAGATAGACGTGGCAGAGAGTGGGCCTGAAGCTCTGGAAATGACATCTAAAAATAAATACGATATAATATTTTTGGATCATAGAATGCCTGGAATGGATGGTATTGATACACTTCATCATATCAGAGATGATGATATATCCATCAATGCATCCACACCTATCATTGCACTGACAGCTAATGCTATTTCAGGTTCGAGAGAAAAATATCTAAGTGAGAATTTTACAGATTATCTTTCCAAGCCAGTAGACAGTGGACGATTAGACACCATGTTACTGGCATATATTCCGGCAAGGAAGATATATAGACGTGGGGCAGACGATTTTATCGAACAGGAAAAAAATGAATCTGAAGAGAATCTATCCAATGTCAATGCTTATCAAAAGGTCATTAAAGTAACGGGGATTGATCTCCAAAAGGGTCTGGACAATTGTGGAGGTCCTGAGCTCTTGCTTGATGTTCTAAGAGATTTTTATATGTCGATCGATGATGAGGCAGAGAGGATATTACACTATAAGACTAGAGGAGACTTGAAGAATTATACGATACTTGTCCATGGATTAAAGAGCTCAGCAAGAGCAATAGGGGCCATGAAATTATCAGATCTGGCTGCAATGCTTGAGAGAGCAGGGAATGAAAAAAATATTGAAGAGATAGACACATGGACGCCTGTGCTGTTGGAGGAGTATAGGTGCTATAAGGGACAGATCAAACCGGCAATTATTGAGAATGATGATGCCAATCTCCCAGAGATACCAGATGATGAGCTAAAAAATGCACTTAGCAGTATCAGAGAGTTCGTAGAAGCTTCTTATTTTGACAGTGCAGATGATATTATGAAGATGCTAGCAGGATATAGAATACCATCAGAATACAAAGAAAAGATTTATAAGCTCCAAAAGCTAATGTCAGAGGTTGACAGAGATGGGATATTAAGTCTATTGTAAATTAATGAATAAGGATAAAAATATGGAAAAGAGAGTTTTGCTTGTTGGAAAAAGCAAAAGCTTCATGGCAAGTGCGATTGCAAAGGGACTGGAAAAAGAAGGTTATGAAGTTGTAAAATCAGAACCTGATAAAGATTCTATAGAGAACATTACAAAAAAACCTGATATATATATTCTTTATCTCGGAGATGAAATCGCAGAGAATATTGTATTTTTGTCTTATATAAATGATGCAATAGTGGATTATGGATTCAGGCTATATCTTATCGGAGACACAGAGGAACTAGAGCTGGCACAACGGTATATATCACCTAGATATATAACAGAGAATTATTTACGTCCGATAGATGTAAAAGAATTGTCAGAGCAATTGGATACTGTAGTCAGAAATGCAGCTATTTCTGATGAACAGAAGAAAAAGATCCTAGTGGTAGATGATGATGGAACCATGCTTAGAATGATAAAAACATGGCTTTCCGTAAAATACAGAGTATATATGGCGAGCTCAGGTAGGATCGCAATTAATTTTCTGGCAGAGAATAAGGTGGATCTAGTGCTCTTGGACTATGAAATGCCGATGATGAGTGGTGCTGATATTTTTAAACTGATGAAGGCTGGTCTAAGAACCCAAAACATTCCGGTAATGTTCCTAACCGCTAAAGGCGATAAGGAATGCGTCATGAAGGTAGCTCCTCTTAAACCGGAAAAATATCTACTGAAGACAATGCCTAAGTCAAAATTGATACAGGCTATCGATGAATTTTTTGAGAAGTGATTTTGGAAGTCCTGATAATGAGTCAGGACTTTTTTGGAGGTAATAAAATGACAAAAGGTAAAGTGTTGGTAGGAATGAGCGGTGGAGTGGATAGTTCTGTTACGGCATATCTCTTACTAAAAGAGGGATATGAGGTCACAGGATGCACGCTTAGATTATATGATTATACAGGAATAGGACTTCCGGAGGAAAATACCTGCTGCGGTATAAACGAGGTAAATGATGCCAAGTCCGTATGTGCAAGCCTTGGGATCGAGCATGTGGTTATTAATTTTATGGAATCATTTCGTAAGGAAGTAATTGATAAGTTTATCACTGAGTATAAGGAAGGACGTACGCCTAATCCCTGCATAGATTGTAACCGTACCATGAAGTTCGGGTATATGAAAGACTGGGCGATAGAACATGGATATGACTATATCGCTACTGGACATTATGCTGAGAAGGTAGAGATGGATGGGCGTTTTTATCTTAGAAAAGCCAAGGATCCTACAAGAGATCAGAGCTATGTCCTATATGTAGCTGATCAGGATACTCTCAGGATGCTTCTGTTACCATTAGGTGGGCTCATTAAAAAAACAGAGGTGAGACGGATCGCAGAAGAGCAGGGATTCGTGAATGCCAAGAAGCATGATAGTGAGGATATATGCTTTGTTCCTGATGGAGATTATGCAGGAATGATGGAAAGAGTCACAGGAGAAAAAATGGTACCCGGAAATATCGTTAATACTTCCGGTAAGATACTTGGTAAACATAAGGGATCTGAAGGATATACAATAGGCCAGAGAAAAGGCCTCGGAATCAGCGCACCGGAACCTATATATGTCTTGGATAAAAATCCAAAGGATAATACGGTAGTAGTTGGTAAAAATGAAGAATTGTTCAGAAGAGATCTGTCTGTAAAATACATCAATTGGATGAGAGAGCCCCTTAAAGATGGGGACAGTATTAGATGCAATGTGAAGATCAGATACAGACACGAACCTGAGCCTGCGTCGGTCACTATGATGGGAGATACGGCGGAGATAATATTTGACGAGCCGCAGAGAGCAATCACTACAGGTCAGGCAGCAGTATTTTATGATGGCGACATGGTAATAGGTGGCGGGACTATCATAAAGTGATGATACAAAAAGTTATGATAAGAGGAATGCTATGAGTCAGTTTATCAGGACGGAAATGCTTTTCGGCCCGAAAAAAATGGAACTATTAAAAAATTCAAAAGTATGTGTATTTGGAATAGGCGGAGTAGGCGGATATGTAGTAGAGGCTCTTGTCAGGGCAGGCATTGGCTCGGTGGTGATCGTCGACAAGGATGATGTAGACATATCTAATCTCAACCGGCAGATAATAGCGCTGCACAGCACCATTGGTCAGGATAAGGTAGATGTTATGGAAAAAAGAATTCATGACATCAACCCGGAGTGTGCAGTAGAGGCCAGAAAATGTTTCTATCTTCCTGATAATGCAGATGAATTTGATTTTTCCAAATATTCTTATGTGGTGGATGCAGTGGATACGGTTACTGCCAAGCTCTTAATAATTGAAAGGGCTGAGACTGCCGGAGTTCCTGTCATAAGCTCTATGGGAACCGGTAATAAGCTGGATCCGACTAGGCTTCAAATAGCGGATATATACAAGACATCAGTATGCCCTCTCGCCAAGGTCATGAGACATGAATGTAAGAAAAGGGGCATTAAAAAATTAAAGGTGGTATATTCCACAGAAGAGCCTATCAGACCTAGGAATAATATGGTTAATGATAAAGCTAAAAATCTAGCAGATGATACAGCAGATAAAAATGAAGCATTAATAGAAAAAGCTAATGGTAACTATGCAAGAGATATGGATATTGTAGTCAAGAGGAAAAAAGATACGCCGGGAAGTACTTCATTTGTCCCATCAGTTGCGGGTCTAATAATCGCTAGTGAGGTAATAAGAGATATTGCAGGAGTTTGAATTTATTCTTGCTTTGGAATGAAAATCAAACAGCTTAGATCCACAAATAGTTCATAGAAAAACAGTAGTCAGGAAATTCTGACTGCTGTTTTTTGCTTTTTAGATTTGAAAAAGCTAATGCACAAATATAAAAAGGCAACAGTGGTGTATTTTGTATTGACAACATACATGGACAGCGATAAAATGCAACGCAGTTGCAAAAAATAATTTATTGGAGATCTTCCTTTTAGTAATATAAGGCAGTTCAGAAATTAAAAAGATAGGAGTGCACAACAGTTTTGATAGAGAAAATTCAGATTGTCATCATAGCAGGTTTTATGGATGCGGGGAAAACAACCTATATAAAGCAGCAGCTTAAGAATAGCGAAGAAAAAATCCTAGTAATCCAGTTCGAGGATGGTGAAGAAGAATTTACAGAAGACAATGAAAATTTATTTTTGAAATTTGATAGAGAAGACATTACAGATCTAGCTGAAGTGATAAAAAAAATAGATTTTGAAGTGCGAAATAATGAATGCGACCGCATTATGGTAGAGTGGAATGGAATGTTGGATTTTCAAATAGCGGTAGATATTTTTATGAGTCATACCTTAAAACAATATTCGCATATTGAAAATGTAATTTATTTAGTAGACATAGCTACAGGTCTAATAATGATTGGTCAAACTGGAGTAGAACCTATAACTCAGATTATGAATACAGATTATGTTCTGATCACAAAAAACGAAGAAAAAAAAGATATAAATAAAGTACGTCAGGTGAAGCAGGCATTTAGAAGTATGAATCCAGATGCAAAAGTATTTACTTCAAAAAAGAAAATAAATGAAAAAATATGGAAAAAGAAAGATCTACCAATATATTACTTTTTAGCGGTCCTTATTGTAGTTGGATGGTACATTTTTTTAGCTCCATATATAGAAATGGGAGGATTCCATTTTAATCAATGGATGATTGTCCTTACTGCTATTTTGTTGGAAGGAATTCCATTTTTGCTGATTGGGACATTTATATCAGCAATCATTCAGGTGTTAATTCCAGATGGATATTTAGAAAAAATATATCCTAAAAACCCATTTTGGGGAATATTGACAGCAGTTATAGCCGGATTCTTTGTTCCTGTTTGTGATTGTGCCATTGTTCCAGTTGCAAAAGGCTTAATAAAAAAGGGTGTTCCATTTGGTGCTGCAATTACATTTATGGTCGTAACGCCAATTGTCAATCCAATTGTAATTGTGTCTACGTATTTTGCGTTTAATGGCGACTTATCAATTGTAGGTACAAGAATCGGTCTTGGTATTTTATGTGGAATAGTGATAGGAATAATCCTATCTTTTGACAAAGCACCGGTAAAGATGAAGCGATACAACTACGATCGTATTTGTAAAAACTGTATGCAAAGCAAGGACGCGGTAACCAGAAAACAAAAGTGTTTTGCTGTTTTAAAGCAGACAGAAGATGAATTTTATGCGGTTGTTAAATATTTAATATTGGGTGGTGGCATATCTGCCACCATTCAAGTATTTGGAAAAGGAGTTACCACTGCGGCAGGAGCATGGCCAATACCCATTCTGATCATCATTTTTATGATCTTTGCATTTTTGGTTTCTATGTGTTCTACATCGGATGCGGTTGTAGCAAAAAGTATGCTTAATCAATTTTCTATTGTACCAATCATGGCATTTATGGTATTTGGACCAATGATGGATGTGAAAAATTATCTGATGCTGTCAAATGGATTTTCAAAGAAAACAGTTTTGCATATTGTGATAGTGATTTCCGGTGTGTGCTTCGGGGTTCTTATTCTGTTTTATCTATTTGGAGGAGAAAGTCTGCTATGAAAAAACAAGTAAATTATGATGTTTTGACAGAATGCATAATCGCTATTCTGAGTGGATTTATTTTAATTATAAAAGTAGTGAATGGAAGCTATCTGGATTATGTATCTCCCAAATTTAAAATCCTGTTAATTATTGCAGGATCTTTGTTGGTGGGCATTGGAATGAGTCGTATGCATTCTGTTTGGAAGAATAGCTATAATAGCCATTATAAACGCTACTTGCTACTTGCTATTCCTATGCTCATGCTCATTATTCCTCATAATTCGATTGCTGCATCATCACTTAAAAATAATTATAGTCCTACACAAGTAAATGTGAATAAGAAAGAGAAAAAACCATCTGACGGTGTGAATTCAGATTCGGATAAGAGGCAGAAACAAAGCGGAAGTAGGAACAAATCTAATGCTGATAATTCTTCTTTTGACACTTCTCAAAAGGACAATTCTACGGCTGGCAATCCTAAGACAGATTCTATAGATTCTGCAAAACAAAATAAAACAGATTTTTCGAGTTTAGGAAATAAAAGTCAAGCATCTGATGGTAATACTCAGTTGTCAGGTTTGGACACACAGGCAAAAAAAATCACAGTATCAGATAAAGAATTTTATCAATGGATAAGTGAGCTTTATAACAATTATGCTATCTATGCCGGGTATGAAGTTAGCATAAAAGGAATGAAATATCAGGATGATAGTATATCAGGAGATAAATTTGCAATTGTCCGGTTAGCTATGGTCTGTTGCGCTGCAGATATGGTTCCATGCGGACCAATATGTCAATATGATAAGACTGGCAGTCTGAAAAATGATACATGGTATACCGTTACTGGGGTATTAGAAAATGAGACAGTAGGCGGACAAATGCAAATCAAACTTAATGTAAAAAAGGTAGAAGAAGCAACTGCTCCAGATGAACCCTATATTTATCCATATTAACGAGAGAAGCAGAATAGGATAATAAATTAATTAAGATCTTTCATAAAATATTTAAAATTGAAAAAGTGATTGACAGAAAGGAATAATATATATAAAATACAAAATGCAACAGTGTTGCGTATAAAATAGTAAATGAAAGAGAGCAATTATGAAAAAATTAAAGTCACTGTTAGGCATTGGTTTAGTATTAACAATTTGTTTATGCTTATTCGGGTGTGGAAGTAGAACAAGAAATGCAGATACATCTAAAAATGATGGCACGTTTAATATTGTTTCATCGTTTTACCCAATGCACATTCTTGCAATGAATCTTACAAACAAAATTGTTGGTGTAAAAGAGACAAGCATGTCTGAACCAAATATTGGATGTATTCATGATCATACCTTTTCTACAGACGATTTAAAGAAAGTAGAGGGTGCTGATGTTTATATCGAAAATGGTCTAGGACTTGAAGCTTTCAATAACAAAATCAAGAAGGCATATCCAGATACCGCAATTGTTGAGGTAGCAAAAAATATTACCGGAGAGGATCTAAATCCTCATGTTTGGACAAATATTGATTATTATATCAGTCAGGTGAAATATGCAAGCAAACAGCTTCAGCGATTAAATCCAGAGAATAAGAATTCATATGCAGCTAATGAAAAATCCTATGTTGCAAAGCTTGAACAGTTAAAAACAGACAATGGCAATACGATAAAATCTGTTGAAGGAAAAAAGGTGCTTGTGCTCGATGAAGCACTCCCGAATTTCTGTAAATTTCTCAAGATGAATGTAATTGAGATAGAGACAGATCATGAAGAAGAAGCTCTATCAGCAGATGATTTAAAAAAAGCAATCAAAACTATGAATGATGAAAAAGTAAAAACAATTTTTATTGCAAAAGACTCTGATCGTTCAACAGCAGAAGCAATTGCAGCTGAAACAGGAGCTACTATCTATGAACTAAATACATGTATGGTAGGAAATAAAAATTCAACAGCAGACGCATACATTACAGATATGAAAGAAAACTTTAAAATCATTGCAACGATTAATTAACAGGCAAAGTCACAATTAGAAAAGTGTAAAAGCGTTGTCGTATGGCAACGCTTTTATAAGTAGATATGTAAATAAATGTGTATGAGTTAGAAAGAGATGAAAATGGAAAATGTAGATCGGGAACCATGTGGTATGCATTGTATAAAAATAAGTGATATTAATGTAAGGTTTGGTAAGAATGTGATTCTTGAAAATGTTGATATTCATATACATTCCGGCAGTTTAACGGCGCTAATTGGTCCAAACGGAGCTGGAAAATCCACACTTCTCAAATCCATACTTGGAGAAGTAAATCACACAGGAAAAGTAAGTTTTCGAAATCTTAAAGAAAACAAAGAGGAGAAAATGACGATTGGGTATGTCCCACAGAGTCTGAATATTGAAAGAGACATTCCTGTTACAGTATATGATCTTTTTGCATCTTACATTTCAAATTATCCTGTCTGGTTCAAAAAAAGTAAAAAATTGTATCAGAAGATCAGGGAGCAACTAAAAATCTTTTCCATAGAAGACTGTATCGATAAGCAGGTCGGAAAATTGTCAGGTGGAGAATTACAGAGAGTTTTATTATCTATTGCAATAATACCAATGCCAAATCTATTAATATTAGATGAACCTGTATCTGGAATCGACCACAATGGAGTGAGGGATTTTTATAAAATTGTTGATCAACTTAAACATAAAAATGATATTGCAATACTTCTTGTTTCGCATGACCTTAATCTTGTAAAAAAATATGCAGATAAGGTAATACTTCTGGATCATAAAGTTATTTGTGAGGGAACATCGGAAACAGTATATAACAACCCAAGATTTCATGAGATTTTCGACTAGGAGGAATCAAGATGAATTATATTTATGAATTATTGAACATATTGATCCCATTTAGTTTCATATCCTATGCATTTATGAAAAATGCATTGTTGGCAATCATTATTTCAGCACCTATCTTTGCATTGCTGGGGACAATGATAGTAAATAAGAAAATGGCATTTTTCTCAGATGCAATGGGACATTCCGCATTATGTGGAATAGCAGTTGGAGTGCTTTTTGGATTTGCAAATCATAGTTTATCTATGATAATTTTTGCTATTTTGTTTTCTGTATTATTGAATTTTGTAAAAGATAGAACATCCTATGGTGCTGACACAATTATTAGTGTTTTTACTTCCATAGCACTTGCATTAGGACTAACTCTTTTATCATTTGGAGGATCGTTTAATAAATACAACTCTTATCTGGTAGGAGACATCTTAAGTATTACTAGCCATGAAATTACATATCTTTTTATATGCCTTATACTTGTGATCCTATTATGGATTTTTGCTTATAATAAGATCAATGCAGAAAGTATAAATAGTTCACTTTCAAAGAGTAAAGGTATCAATGGAAAATTGTATGATTATATTTTTTCAGCCTTTATATCAGTGGTTATCATGTTATCTATACGTTGGATAGGTGTTTTGCTTATTAATTCACTTGTTATTTTGCCAGCTGCAGCAGCAAGAAATATTTCTACAAACACAAGACAATATCATATATGGACAGTTTTATTTTCTATGGTAATGGGTATATCAGGATTGATAACTTCGTATTATATTCATGTGCCTACTGGCCCAATGATCGTATTGTTGTTGGGCGGTACATTTTTTATCACATTTATTATTCATTCATTCGCCCAAAGTTGATAAATGCTATGGTCATAGACTATTAAATGAATAAAACGCTATTCTATACTTTAAATAAGATGAGTGATATAATCAGAAAAATATTTAAAGGGGATGAAGAGCAATGGATAGAAAAAGCTATAATACAAAAAATAGAAAACTGATACTTGATTTTTTGAAACAGAATCAGACGATTATGGTAACGGCGCAAGACATACTTGCTTTTTTAAAAAATAATGAGATTACAGTTAACAGATCCACTATTTACAGATATTTAAATCAGCTTTGTGAAGAAGGATCGATAATGAAATATATAGATAATGAAGAGGGAAAAACAGTATTTCAATATGTGGAAGACAAACACGACTGCCATAGTCATATCCATTTAAAATGTGTTAAGTGTAATGGCATTATCCATCTAGAGTGTGATTTTATGGAAGAAATACGAGAACATTTGGAAAGGAATCATCACTTTGATCTACAGTGTGAAGGAAGTGTGTTATATGGCATATGTGATAAATGTAAGAAAGCTGAAAAAAATAAAAACGATCAACAATAACTTAATAAGATGATCATGACAGAGCAGGAGCAATTCTTGCTTTTTTATTGTACAGGACTGAATTGAAAACAGGTAAGATTACGATATGTTTATTTCTAAAAGATTTTTAAAGTATTTAATAATTCTAGTTATTCTAATTATCCCTACGGTAGTTACTTTTAATGACTGTAAGTTATATAAGGAACCGATAGGATCGATTACGACGGTCCATACAGAAAAGATGCCCCTTAAGCATGGAGCATCAGATCAGACTTATAAGCAGACTCTCACTATCAAGTTAATGAATACATCAGATGTTGGAAATAGTTATAAATATAAAAACAGCTATACAACATCACAGTTTGCCACAACCCAATATCGAAAAGGCCAGTGCGTTTTTCTAAAAACGAATGTAGCAGCTAAAAATGGCGGTTATGGAGAAAACGGTCTAAAAATAATCGGGCAAAAGTATGATTATATTTGGGCATTTATGATTTCTTTATTAGTATGTTTATTATTCGCTATTGCGGGCAGAAGGGCAGTACTTATCATTGCTTCACTGAGTATGAATCTGATAGTTTTTGCACTTGGTATGCAAAAGATAATCCGATTTAAAGACTTAGAAATGCTGACTCTTTGTATGACATCAATTTTTATAGTTGCATCCCTGATTATTTTATATGGGTTTTCAAAAAAAAGCTTTGGCGCCATTTTATCGTCTTCAACAACGGTACTAATGGTCTTTGGCTTATACATGCTGATCGTACATTTCTCAGGCAGGATAGAGTATGAGTATATAGATTATGCCAATATCAGTGAGCCAATAGAACAGCTGTATATCTCAAGCTTGATCTTTTCTCTGCTTGGAGCAGTTATGGATGTTTCAATTACCATTAATTCAACAGTGAATGAAATAGTGATGAAAGCGGGACAGAGCACTCTGTCCAATATTGTTAAGTCTATAAAGGGCGTTAGTAATGACATTATGGGAACAATGATAAATGTTATGTTCTTTACGTTTGTGGGAGATGAGATCCCAATATATATTCTTAAGATGTCAAATGGTTATGACATAATTACTTTATTTTCCAATGGCGCAGTATTTGAGATCATTAGATTGTTGATCGGTGCAATTGGGATAGTTTTGGCTGTGCCTGTATCAGGATTTTTTGCAGTTATATTAAGACATAAGATGATTGTAAAGAAGGGTGCATAATGATTATATTTGTTTTATTAATGATCTTACTATTTCTCCTGGGAATAATCGGTGATGAGAGAGGCGTGGCATCCATGTTCACCTTTTTAGGGAACATTGTGGTATTTTTTGTAAGTTTGATAGCAATATTCAGGACTGGAAATGTATATGCGGTAACATTTGTTGCAATAATGGGATTTTTGCTTTTGACATTATTTGCCCAGAATGGCTTTAATAAAAAAACCATATCAGCTTTTTCTGCAATTATAGTAATATTAAGTATTGTTGGAATTTTTTCTGTGATACTGATAAAAATCAGCAGCATGGCAGGATTTGGCGAGATGTATATTTACGATGAGGAAGTCGCTTTTTTGGAAAACAAAATAGGCATTAGTGCCCAAAGTTTATTAGTTGCGTCCATATTGATAGGCATTCTCGGAGCAATAACGGATACAGCACTTTCTGTATCCAGCACCATGTATGAGGTGTACGAGCATAATCCAGCTTTGGATGCCGGAGAATTAAATCGCTCAGGCAAACATGTTGGCTGGGATATTTTAGGTACAACGTTTTCAACACTTGTATTTGCGGAGATCGGACAAGGATTTTTTATTTGGTTGATTTTTGCAAAAAATAAATATACCTTTATTAGCCTAATAAATTCCAAAAGTTTTCTTCAACAGACATTCTTGATCATTATGGCCTCTCTAGGTAGCCTATTGATAATCCCATTAACTTCAAGGATCACTGCGAAGATATTGACGGCAAAGAAATAGGGTAAATTTTTATTTTATAGATGCAATAGCTTTAAACAAAATCCCAAAAAGGCATTAAAAATATCGAATCATAAATTACGATTGCACTTTACTGACCTCTATGATATTATACTAATGTCTATTCAAAAAATACGGAGGTGTGAAATGGGAGACTTTGTAGTACGCTTGTCATCGTTGACACTGAAAAATATAAAGAATGTTAAGAATGGTACTATTTTTATGCCATTGGCTAACAATAAGAGTTTAAGTCTTGGTGGTGCAGAAGTACTTGGTATTTATGGTCAGAATGGTTCTGGAAAGACGGCAATAGTAGATACTTTATTTTTTTTACAGGAAATAATGATTGGTAAAGAGATTGATCAAAGTATCATTGATTATATTGATGTAGATGAAGATAACGCTGAAATAATTGCTGAATTTAAGATATTCGGAGAAAAAATAGTATTTGAGGTTGGGTATAATTTATCTCTTGAGAAAATAGATGGTTTGATATCTATTAAGCGAGAGTTCTTGAATTGTGCTATTAATCAACATGGAATTAGGAGTAATAAGAATATTTTTGTTGATTATAAAAAATCCGAAATAGAACCTATTTTTAAACCACAGAAGCGTCTTGATGAGCTTGTTGGAAAAAATAAAGAGATAAAGACAGACTTAATTGTAGCTAGAAAGATGGCAGAGAAGAGTAATTGTTCTTATATATTTGGAGATAGCAGTAGAGAAATTTTTAATAAAGGTCTTAGCGGTGAATTTAAGAATTATTCACATGTTATAAGCTCCTTATTTAGTTTTGCGTTTAAAGATTTGTTTGTTATTAGAAATACACACTCTGGAATGATTGCGGCAAATTTCTTGCTTCCAATGACATTTAGAATTGAGAATAATAAAATCGGTGCAAAGGGAGATTTCGCTATTCCTCTCGTGGAGCCGGTCGTTCTTGATACAGAAAAAAAAGATATTATTAATGAGATTATTAGAAAGATTAATACTGTTCTATATACCATTATTCCCGGAATGAGTATTGATGTAAAAGATTATGGAAAACAGACTTTAGATTCTGGAGAAGAGGGATGGAAGGTTGAACTTATGTCTGTTCGTGAGGGAAAGAAACCTATTCCTATTCGAATGGAATCGGAAGGGATAATTAAGATCATTTCTATTCTTAATGTTCTTATACAGGCATTTGGGAACCCATCGATATGTTTAGTGATTGATGAATTAGATGCCGGAATTTTTGAGTATATGCTTGGAGAACTTTTGGATATATTTAGTAAAAGTGCAAAGGGACAATTGATTTTTACATCTCATAATCTTAGAGCTCTTGAAATGTTGAATAAAGCTAGCATTATGTTTTCTACAGTAAATCCGAATAATAGATATATTCATATGAAGAGCGTAAAGGGCTCAAACAACCTAAGAAGTATGTATATCAGGAGTATTACTCTTGGTGGATTGGATGAGACGATTTATGAAGAAACTGACAGCCTAAAGATAGCAAGGGCATTTCGAAAGGCAGGAAGGAGTATTCGAAATGATTGAAAAGAGGGTTGTGGCAGTTATTGTCGAGGGACAGAGTGATGAAAATGCTATTGGTGGAATACTAAAAGAGTACTTTGCTTCAGAGGAGGTGCAGTTTGCGGTAGTCCATGGGGATATAACATCTGATGAAGCAAACACAGTTGATGATGTGGTTAAAAAGGTTGAAGAAACTGTGGATGGTATTAGAGGTAAATATGGATATAAGTGGACAGACTTTGTTCAAGTAATACATATTGCTGATACAGATGGAGCATTTACGAAGGATTGCGTAGTCGAAGCTGATACAAGGGATATTCTTTATTATGAAGACCATATGGAGTCATCTAATGTTGATGCTACAAATAGAAGAAATGCACATAAATCAGAAATAATGTTTAAACTATATTCGACAGAAAGACATTCAAATATGCATCTTATATTTGAAAAGTGAACAAATAAGTATTGGCCCACTAAGAGGATGAAAAAACGAGAAAAATTTTTTTCTCGTTTTTTTTTGTGATAAAATAAATAGTCGGGAGGAAAAAGAGAATGGGAAAAGAACAAATTTCTTTTTGATAATAAGTGGAATCTGTTATTCATTATGTGCAGTTACTGATATTGTATATGCTATATTTTACGGTCGATGTATAGATGCATTAATAAAAGGAAATTTCGGATTGACTATGCAGAATATTTTATTTTCTGTTTTTGCATTATTGATTTCGATTATTTTATATTGGATTGCTATAAAGTCACGATTCTATTATGTGAGAATGAAAGTAAGATCATATAAGTCTGCAATCTCAAAAAGTATTTTTTATTTTAATCAGACTCATTTCGAACAAGATAATGAAGCGTTTTCAATGAATATTTTATCTAATGATGTAGATACGATTGAGAATTCTTATTTCTCACAAATACCAAGTATGGTGTTTTATGTTGCCTCTTTTTGTTTTCTTTATGTACATTGCTTTTTATGAATTGGAAAATGACAATTTTATTATGGAAATAATATAGACTATAAAACTATCTGTAATGATATACGTAATGAGAAACCAACAATTGTTATTGAAGACTTATCAGTTTGGTATAAAAAGATAAGACGCTATATAATAACAATATCAATTTTTGCTTTTCACCGAAAGGATTGTATACAATTACTGGGGATAGTGGATCTGGTAATCGCTGGATAATTCCGAAGAATGCAAAGAAGCCGGAAGATCCAAGGAAAGCAAAGAAGAAAAAGTGATTATGGGGGATGGAGATGCAGTTACCTTATTCTGAAGAACTGAATATTGAATACCTTGGCAGACTCTTTGATAACACAAGTGAATGCTACAAGTTCTTTTGGTTTAAGGCTATTGTCTCGAACATCAAGAAAGATAAATTGGAGATCCCATATAAGGATCTTGTGGATGAGATGATAGCTGATGCCTGGTATATGGTTACTGAGTATCGTTTGAATCTTGGCCCTAAAGATACATTGGAAGCAATTGTAAACCTGATCAAGGAGAAAGATCCATTAATAAAAGCAAGCGAGGAGAAATCCAAGATTATAAAGCTTCTACGCGAGACAGATGATAAAGAAATAAAGAGTAAGAAACGAACTCTGACATATAACGTTCCTTATCGTATTCAGGCACCTTTCTTAAAGGATATGAAAGGTAAGGATTGGAACTTAGGAGAAGGAAAGCTTGTTGATCGTATCAATCAAGAGCGAAGGCTCATGTATTACTTCACGGAATTACAAGGCTTGCAGACAAAAATTCTGATTGATAAGGATTGGGCTAAGTATATAATCCGTAACCAGGAAATCATAAATGGTTGGTTGGAATACAATATGATCCTGTATCTACAGAAACGTAATCCGTCCGTACCTGGAATTGCAGATAAGCTCTATCCGCCACAGGAAAGAAAGCTTGAAAAGATAAAGAAATACTGGAAGTTGATTCTCACAATAGAACCGGTACATGAGATATATGGAAATAATGTGCTTACGGAAAATGATATTTCCATTGATCATTTTGTTCCTTGGTCTTATGTGGCTCATGACGAGATGTGGAATTTGAATCCGACTACAAAGAGCATAAATAGTTCCAAGAGCAACAACCTTCCTGACTGGGATACTTACTTTTCAAGATTAGCTACTCAGGAGTTTAACACATATGAAATGATCTGGAAGTATGATAAGGTGCATGATGCTTTTGAAAAATGTGCTAAGGAGTACGTTAATTCGGACAGCGTTAGGTATAGGATGTATAGAAAAGGACTAGAAAAAACAGAGTTTAGAAATGGTCTTGAATCTATTATTCTTCCGGTTTATCAGTCAGCAAAAAACTGCGGATTTGTTAACTGGGTATACGAGGTGAGCTAATGAAAGTACATAACAAATTAGTAAGAGATAAGATCCCGGAAATTATCGAAGCTGCCGGCAAGCAGAGCGTCACACATATCTTATCTGATGAGGAATATATCACAGCACTTGAAATCAAACTGAATGAAGAAGTGTCTGAGTATCAGGAAGATAAAAACATTGAAGAAATGGCAGATATTTTAGAAGTACTTCAGGCGATATGCATTGCCAGAGGATATACTCTGGATCAGCTTGAAGAAGTACGTGCAAATAAGGTCCAAGAACGCGGTGGGTTTAATGAGAAGATTTTTTTAGAATATGTTGAGTAGGAACGATTAATATGGACAGAATAGTTGAAATGCGACAAGGTTTTGAAACCGCATATATT
>ERZ795062.346-NODE-346-length-40981-cov-5.694229_pt1 | contig 40981 bp, 38 predicted proteins | sample MGYA00375146_ERZ795062 | MGnify/ENA primary metagenome ERZ795062 (study PRJEB30191, sample SAMN05720281) | activated sludge metagenome | isolation source: Anaerobic digester | place: USA | collected 2015-07-16 ...
TTAGTAACATGCAAAATATCACCTTCTATTTTGCGTAAAACTTTAACAATGTGTTTGCTTTCTTCCTTGTCAAAAACAAAGGAAGTTACGGTTTTGGTGATATTTGGATTGAAGAATAGTTGCATTTATCGTTTGTCGGTTTTCTGTTATCGGTTGAAAATCTTATTAAAAAGAATTCGTGAATTCGTGGTAGCATCAAAACTCAATTCTTGCTTTAGAAACGGTTGATTGGTCAACAAATTTATCATGTAAAAACTTTTGATAACCTACAATTCCAATCATCGCTGCATTATCGGTTGTGTATTCAAATTTAGGAATAAAAGTTTTCCAACCATATTTTCCTTCGGCATTTTTTAGCGTTGTTCTAATACCTGAATTGGCTGAAACTCCACCACCAATAGCTATTTGGGTAATACCCGTTTCGGCAACGGCAAGTTTCAGTTTATCCATCAAAATATCAATGATAATTTGCTGTACCGAAGCACAAATATCTGCTTTGTTTTCTTCAACAAAATTTGGATTTTCGGCGGTGTTTTTTTGAATAAAATATAAAATTTGTGTTTTTAACCCCGAAAAGCTAAAGTTTAAACCATCAACTTTTGGTTTGGTAAAAGGATATTTTTTTGGATTTCCTTCTTTTGCAAATTGGTCAATCAATGGTCCGCCAGGATAAGGTAGATTGAGTATTTTGGCGGTTTTGTCAAAAGCTTCGCCTACAGCATCATCGGTGGTTTCCCCAATAATTTCCATGTCAAAAAAGTTATTTACTTTCACTATCTGTGTGTGTCCACCAGAAATGGTCAACGCTAAAAACGGAAACGTCGGCTTGTCAAAACCTTCTTCGTCAATAAAATGTGCCAAAATGTGTGCATGCATGTGGTTTACAGCAATCAAAGGAATATTCAATGCCATGGACAGTGATTTTGCAAACGAAGTTCCCACAAGAAGCGAACCCATCAATCCTGGACCTTGAGTAAAAGCAATAGCAGAGAGTTGTTCTCTTGTAACGCCAGCTTTTTTCAAAGCTACATCAATCACGGGAACTATATTTTGCTGATGTGCTCTCGATGCCAACTCTGGAACAACTCCTCCATATTCCTCATGAATACTTTGTCTAGCTACTATGTTTGACAAAACTTTGTCATTTCGCAAAACAGCAGCAGCAGTATCATCACATGAACTTTCGATGGCTAGTATAAAAACTTCATTTTGTTGCATAAAAGGCACAAATTTTGATTTATATTTGACGATATTTACATTAGGGCAAAAATACGCTTTTTGTAAAGGAAATTATCTTCCCGATTCATAATTTTGTTTGGAAAAAAATAAAAAACATAGCATCAGAAAAAAAGTTATAAAGTACACACTGCGAGTGCTTTTGGTGCTTTTTGTTTTGTTGATATCACTTTCTATCGCGCTTACTTTACCAGTTGTTCAAACAAAAATAGCTCGATATGCAACCGAAAAACTCAATAAAGAGTATGGAACAAATATTCAAATTGATGAAGTTGCTGTAACGGTTTTTGGAGGTGTAAAACTCAAAAAAGTTCTTGTGCTTGATCATCACAAAGACACGCTGATTTATTCTAGCAGGATTAAAACCAACATTCTTGATTTTAAAAAATTAATAGATGGAAGGCTTTTGTTTGGCGATTTGCGATTGGATGATTTGAACTTGAATATTGTTCATTATAAAAACGAAACAGAAACCAATCTAGATAAGTTTGTAGCAGCTTTTGATGATGGAAAACCAAGCTCTGGAAAGTTTTTATTAACTTCAAAAAACGTTTATATCACCAATGGTCGATTGTTGATGATTGACCAAAACAAACCATCACCAAAAGAAGCCGATTTCACCAAGTTGAATACACATTTGAAGAACTTTAAAATCAAAGGACCAAATGTGACCACATTTATAGACGAAATGTCTTTTAAAGATTACAGAGGCGTTTTTGTTGAAAATCTTCAAGCCGATTTTAGTTATACCAAAAAAAGTATCCAGCTTAAAAAACTGAATCTTAAAACAAAAGAATCTTTCCTTAAAGGAGAAGTAGCCTTAAATTATCAAAGAAAAGATTTCAGTAATTTCAATAATAAAGTCATGTTTGATATAAAAATTGATAGCGGAGTTGTCGCAACCAATGATATCAGACACTTTTATGCTGAAATGGGTAAAAATCAAAAGTTTAACCTAAAATCAAAACTCAAAGGAACTCTCAATGATTTTTATGCAACCGATTTGTATCTAGTTGACAATAATAATTCTGTAATAGCAGGCGATGTAAATTTCAAAAACCTTTTTCCTCGAAGTCCTGGTAAATTTTTTATGAAAGGTGATTTTGATAAAATTTCGTCAAATTACAACAACCTTGTAAAATTGCTTCCAAATGTTTTAGGGAAAAAATTGCCAACATCACTGCAAAAATTAGGACAATTTCATTTCACCGGAAAAACCGAAGTAACTCAGAAATATATTGATGCCGATTTTGTTATGAATTCTGATTTAGGATTAGTTGAATCTAATTTGTACATTAGTGATATTGATGATATTGACAAGGCAAAATATAAAGGAAGCATAATTTTAGATAACTTCAATGTAGGAGCAATTACCAATCAAAATGACATTGGGTTAGTATCACTGAACATCGATGTAGAAGGTGAAGGTTTTAAACAGAAATATTTGAATACAACCTTTGTTGGCGATATTTATAAGATAAAATATAATGGATATACCTATTCAAAAATTATAGTTGATGGTAAATTCAAGCAGCCATTCTTCAAAGGAAAAGTGTTTGTCAATGATCCTAATTTATACATGGATTTTGATGGATTGGTAGATTTAGGGAAAAAAGAAAAAAATATCGATTTCAATGCGCAAATCGATTATGCCAACTTAAAGAAGTTAAATTTTGTCAATGATTCTATTTCGGTTTTCAAAGGAAATATTTCGATAAAAACCACTGGAAATGATTTAGATAATTTCAAAGGTGATGTCACGATTAGCGATGCATCCTATCAAAACAGAAAAGATATTTATTTCATTGATATCCTTCATCTTAACTCAAGTTTTGATGAACAAGGCGAAAGAAATCTAACGATTACTTCTCCAGACATTATTGACGGAAAGATAACAGGAAAATTCAAGTTTGCCCAACTTCAAAAAATGGTCGAAAATTCATTAGGAAGTCTTTATGCAAACTACAAACCCAATAAAGTAATTAAAGGGCAACATTTGAATTTTGATTTTGCAATAAAAAGTAAGTTTGTCGAAATATTTTTCCCAGATATTACGCTTTCGCCAAATACAAATTTGAAAGGAAACATCAGTTCAGATTCGCAAGATTTTAAACTCGATTTTACATCTCCACAAATTGTTGCTTTCGAAAATACTTTTGACAATATATTATTGCAAGTTGATAATAGAAATCCACTTTATAAATCCTATGTTCAGCTCGATAGTATAAAAACAAAGTACTATAAAATAAGGGATTTTAGCTTAATCAATACGATTGTAAACGATACACTTCAATTTAGAACTGAGTTCAAAGGTGGTAAAAACGGAAATGATTTTTACAACCTAAATTTATACCACACCATCGATAAAAACAACAACAATGTGGTAGGTTTTGATAAGTCAGAAATGATGTTCAAAGACTATTTATGGTACTTGAATGAAAAAGACGAAGAAACCAATAGAATTGTTTTTGATAAGAAATTAAAATCATTCTCATTTGATAATATCAAAGTTACACATGGCAATGAAGTAATTCAACTCAACGGAATTTTATCAGGCAAAACGAATAAGGATTTAAAATTGAATTTTGAAAACGTCAATCTAAATAAAGTAACACCCGATGTGGAAAAATTCAAGTTCGATGGAAAACTCAATGGGGTAATCGACTTTAAACAAGAAGGTCAAGTTTATAAACCTGTATCTACGGTTTCTATTGATAGTTTGAAAGTTAATGATATTGCCCTTGGCAAACTCAATTTGGATATAAATGGAGATGAAAACCTGCAACGATTTTACTTAAAATCCAGATTAGATAACGAAAATGTAAAATCATTTGACGCAGATGGTTTCTTGGAAGTAGTTGACAATCAAACATATTTAGATGTTGATTTGAGCTTTGATAAATTCAATTTAGGAGTTTTAGGAAAAATAGGAGGAGATGTTATAAAAAATATTAGAGGCTTTGCATCAGGAACTGCTCGTGTCAACGGAAATGTAAATGAATTAGATTACAACGGTCGTCTTTTTGTAACCGATGCAGGAATGACAATTCCATATCTTGGTGTTGACTATCAGTTTGATGAACGTTCTATTGTTGACGTTACCGAAAATAAATTTATCATTAGAGAGTCAACCATAAAAGATACAAAATTCAATACTACCGGTATTTTAAGTGGTTACATCAAGCACAAGCAATTTGGCGATTGGCAATTAGATTTGAATGTTGAAGCAGATAGATTATTAGCGCTAAACACTCAAGACCATGAAGATGCAGCTTACTATGGAAAAGCTTTTATGAAAGGTTCAGCTTCTATAAAAGGTCCAACCGAAAGCTTATTGATTAAAGTCAATGCAGAGTCTGAAAAAGGAACCGACATAAAAATCCCAATCAGTGATACAGAAGGAGCTGAGGAAAACGGATTTATCACTTTTGTAAATGGTAATGACAAGAAAAACGATAATAATAAAAACGAAAAGAAATACAATGGCTTAGAACTCGATTTCAACTTTGAAATCAATGATAATGCCGATATCGAAGTAATCCTCAACAGAGATTCTGGTCATGGAATGCGTGGAAGAGGTTACGGAACATTGTTGTTTAGAATAAATACTTTAGGAAAGTTTGAAATGTGGGGAGATTTTATAGCCCATTCTGGTACCTATAATTTTAAATACGGTGGTGTTCTTGACAAAAAGTTTGATGTAAAAAAAGGAGGAACAATCGTTTGGACAGGTGATCCAATGGCAGCGGTTCTGAATCTTGAAGCAGTTTATAAAGTAGTTGGTGGTGCTAATCCAGCAGTGCTTCTGGAAAATCCTTCATTTAACAAAAAAGTTGATGTTGAAGTAGTTATTGGCATCAAAGGAAACTTAATGAATCCAGAACCCGATTTTAGTATAAATTTCCCTAATATTGGAAGCGCATTAAAATCTGAATTGCAATATAAATTAGATGATAGAGATGCAAGGCAAACCCAAGCATTATACTTGCTTTCTACAGGTGGTTTCCTTAGCCAAGAAGGTGTAAATCAAAGCCAGTTATCAAATAATTTATTCGAAAAAGCATCAGATGTTTTTAATGAAATATTCCACGGAGAAAATGATAAAGTGTCTATTTCGCCAGATTTTGTCATGGCAGACAGAACTGCAGGACTGGAAACTGCTGGTCGTTTTGGCTTAACGGTTTCTTCAACTATTAACGAAAGAATTACCATAAATGGTAAAGTAGGTGTTCCTGTTGGTGGAGTAAACGAATCGGCTATTGTTGGCGATGTAGAATTGCAATACAGAGTAAATGATGATGGAAGTTTGCGATTGAGAGTTTTTAATAAAGAAAATGATTTAACCTACATTGGTCAAGGCGTTGGATATACACAAGGTCTAGGTATTTCATATGAAGTTGACTTTGATACATTTAGAGAATTAATCAAAAAAGTATTCAATAATAAAAAGCTCGATGAAGTGATTCCATCAAAAGCAGATGTTGATGACTCTATGTTGCCCGAAAACATGAAATTCACGAATACTACCAAAAAGAATAAAAATCAAAAAAAGACTTCCGATACCACTAATCCAAACAGCGAAGCAGTTCCTGAACAAGATTAATTCCTACTTCTGATTTTCAGTAAATCAAAAACTTATCAACGAAAACGATTGAATTTCGCTACGATTATTAATTTAATAATTTTAGTGCCAATATTATGCTTTCTCTTTGTTAATTTTACATTTTAAGAGTGAAAAAAATGTCAAAAACAATAAAAAAAATAGGCGTGCTAACATCTGGAGGCGATTCTCCAGGAATGAATGCAGCAATTCGTTCAGTAGTTAGAACTTGTGCTTTCTACAACATTGAATGTCTTGGAATTTACCGTGGTTATCAAGGTATGATTGAAGGCGATTTCAAAGAAATGGGACCAAGAAGTGTAAACAACATTGTCAACAAAGGTGGTACAATCTTGAAGTCTGCTAGATCAAAGGAGTTCATGACAAAAGAAGGCAGAAAAAAAGCTTATGAAAACCTTTCAGCTGCTGGTGTCGATGCGCTAGTTGTCATTGGTGGAGATGGTTCTTTTACTGGTGCAGAGGTTTTCAATGAAGAATTTGGCTTTCCAGTAATGGGAATTCCGGGAACAATCGATAATGATATTTTCGGAACAAGTCACACATTAGGATACGATACAGCACTTAACACTGTGGTTGAAGCCATCGATAAAATTAGAGATACAGCCAGTTCACACAACAGATTATTCTTTGTTGAGGTTATGGGAAGAGATGCTGGTCATATAGCGTTGAATGCAGGAATTGGTGCTGGAGCAGAAGAAATCCTAATTCCCGAAGAGGATTTAGGACTTGAAAGACTTATAGAATCACTTCAAAAGAGTAAATCTTCAGGAAAATCATCAAGTATAGTGGTGATTGCCGAAGGCGATAAAATAGGGAAAAATGTATTTGAACTAAAAGATTATTTCGATGCAAATATGCCAGAATACGATGTTAGAGTTTCTGTTCTTGGGCACATGCAGCGTGGTGGCGCACCATCATGTTTTGACAGAGTTTTAGCCTCTAGATTGGGCGTAAAAGCAGTTGAATCATTGCTAGAAGGAAAATCCAACTTCATGGTTGGACTTATTGCAGACAAAGTCGAATTAACCCCATTAGAACAAGCCATAAAAGGACATTACGAAATAGACAGAGAGTTACTTCGAGTGTCTGATATTATGTCTATATAATTAATAATAAATTTTTAAAAAAAATAAAATGTCTAAAGTAAAATTAGGAATTAACGGATTTGGTAGAATTGGAAGAATTGTTTTTAGAGAAACTTTCAATAGAGATAATGTAGAAGTAGTTGCCATCAATGATTTATTAGATGTTGAACATCTTGCTTATTTATTAAAATACGACTCAGTTCATGGTCGTTTCAATGGAAAAGTTGAAGTAAAAGACGGAAAATTATATGTAAACGATAAATTCATCAGAGTAACTGCTGAAAAAGACCCAAAACTTATCAAATGGGATGATGCAGCTGTTGATGTAGATATCGTTGCAGAATGTACAGGTATTTTCACAACGCTAGAAACTGCAAAAGCACACATCGAAGGTGGAGCAAAAAAAGTTGTAATTTCTGCACCAAGTGCTGATGCGCCAATGTTTGTAATGGGTGTAAATCACGATAAAGTTACTGCAGCAGATACTATTGTTTCCAATGCTTCATGTACTACAAACTGTTTAGCACCTTTGGCAAAAGTGATACACGACAATTTTGGAATTGTAGAAGGCTTGATGACTACTGTTCATGCTACTACTGCAACGCAACTTACTGCCGATGGTCCATCGAGAAAAGATTGGCGTGGTGGTCGTGCAGCTAGCGTAAATATTATTCCTTCATCTACTGGTGCTGCAAAAGCAGTGGGAAAAGTAATTCCATCATTGAATGGTAAATTAACAGGAATGTCTTTCCGTGTTCCTACGGTTGATGTTTCTGTGGTTGATTTAACGGTGAAGTTAGCAAAAGAAACTAGCTATGATGAAATCATGGCTGTTTTGAAAAAAGCTTCTGAAAACGAAATGAAAGGAATTCTTGGCTTTACAGAAGACGATGTAGTTTCACAAGATTTTGTAGGCGATTCAAGAACTTCTGTAGTTGATGCAAAAGCTGGAATTGGATTGAATTCAACGTTTTTCAAATTAGTTTCTTGGTATGATAATGAGTATGGTTATTCAAGCAAATTAATTGATTTAGCTGTTCACATTTCAAAAATATAATATATTTGAAATCCCGTTGCTTTGTAGTGACGGGATTTTTTATTACCAATAATTAAACGAAATAATTAGTAAAAGTTTGACCAATCACTATTTACTAATCACTAATTACTAAAATTATGAAATTACTTGTTGATAGTGGTTCTACAAAAGCCGACTGGATAGCTTTGGATGAATCAGGAAAAGTTTTGTTTACCACTCAAACGCTTGGTTTAAATCCTGAGGTATTAGACAAAGAAGAAATTATTAATAGACTTGATGACAAATTTGATATAGAACATAACAAAGACAAGGCAACGCATCTTTATTTTTATGGTGCAGGTTGTGGAACCGATAGAATGAAAAATTTCCTTACCGAAGTTTTCAAAGGTTATTTCACCAAAGCTGTTGTCTCTGTTCATGAAGATACATATGCAGCCGTTTATGCAACCACTCCAAAAAATGAAGAAGCAATAGTTTGCATCCTTGGTACTGGTTCTAATTGTAGTTTTTTTGACGGAACAGTATTGCATCAAAAAGTGCAATCGCTTGGTTATATCGCCATGGATGATTGCTCTGGTAATCGTTTTGGTCGTCATCTTCTAAGAGGTTATTACTTCAACAAAATGCCCAAAGAATTGGCTCAAGAATTTGAAGAAGAGTATAACGTTGATGCTGATTATATTAAAAATAATCTTTACAAAGAACCCAATCCAAATGCGTATTTAGCCACTTTTGCTAAGTTTTTGATAAAACACAAAGACACAGCGTTTTGTAAAAAATATATTTATTCCGAAATGGAAGATTTCGTTGAAAACTACATTATGCAATATGAAAACCACAAAGAAGTTCCTGTTCATTTTGTAGGTTCAATAGCGTTCTATTTGAAAGACGAATTAACAGAAGTTTTAAGCAAATACGGAATAAAAATAGGTAACGTTCTCCGAAGACCAATTGATGGATTAATTGCCTATCATGCGCTAAATAAATAGAAGAAAAGCCATCCAATTTAAGGATGGTTTTTTTATTTTTACATCATAATTAATAAGCAAAATGGCTTCATGCCTCGCAATGACATATGGAAATAGCAATAATAGCACACGATGGTAAAAAAGCAGATATGGTTCAGTTTATCAATAAAAATAAACATATTTTGCAAAAAGAAAACATCAAACTTATTGCTACAGGAACTACAGGAAGCAAAGTAGAAGCTGTGGGAATAAAAGTAAAGAAAATGCTTTCTGGTCCGCTTGGTGGCGATGCTCAAATTGCGGCTCGCGTTGCCGAAGGAAAATGCAAAATGGTTTTGTTCTTCAAGGATCCAAATTCTTCACATCCACACGAACCCGATATTAATATGCTGATAAGAATTTGTGATGTTCACAATGTTCCACTTGCTACAAACGAAGCTACAGCACAATTGCTTTTATTAGCAATTGATGAAATGAAGTAACTTTTTTAGTTGTTTTGAAGTATGAAAATCTGCTATTGTTTATAAACGGCTATTGGTTATAGCCTTATTTTTTGTTAGCTTTTCTTATTTTATAGATGTTATATTTCTTTCTCAATTTTTCTTCATTTTTTTCAACATTCATTTGTCTTTCACGACTTTCTTTTTTTTGATTGAACATTTGTTTGTGAACTATTGCCAAAAACAAAGCAATTGCACCAAGTATTATTGTTCCATTACCATCTAAAATTCCATTGAATAATTCACCTCTTTTTGAAAAAAAACATCCATAATCTTTTAAAGCGAAAAATTTCATTATAATTCCAGCAACTAAAAGAAATATTCCTATTAAGAATGATATAAGATAGAATATTTTTGAGGATTTCATTAGAGCAATCTTTTATAGCTTTCCAATAACGTTTCGCCACTTCCTGTAACTTGTAAAACCAGCGAACCACCTATTTCTAGCTAAAATAAAATTTTTTCATGAAGAAATAGAGTATAAGCTTAGAAAAACGAGTTATAGCGCGAAACAGATGTTTAAATTTTCCAGAAATTTTCCGTTAAATAGAATACTGTATCAATGAAATAGAGTATATCATTTCTAGTCAAAACATTTTCATCATGTAAATCTTCTAAAATTATTCCTAAATCAGGATTATAGTAATCATTGTTACGCACGTTTTGAAACCCATTCAATGTTAGAAAAGTTTTCACGTCCTCGAGGTTTGTATTTGAGGTTATTGACACGTAATTCTGTTTAACAATGGCGTAAAAATATCCTTGTCTTTAGTAAATCCGATAAGTTCATAAGCAGTGTCCGGGAAAAAATAATTGTGAAGTAATAAATTATAAAAGTAATCTTTCCACGAAATGTATTAAATGCTATCATTTAATTTCAGTACATGCTCACTGTCTCTTAAGTAAACTTTTTGTTCGGCACCTTCACTAACATATTGAGAAAAATCGATGTCTTTAATCCAAAGATTATTTTTAGAGATATAATCTTCTAACTTCTCTGCTTCTTGTTTTTTGATATGCTTCTCGTTTTCAAGAGTTGGGCTTGCTTTCTGGCCATTGTTAAGGTAACAGGTGATTGATTGGATAGTTGTTCCAAGGCTAACTTCGCTCTTTCCTTAAAGGACATGGTATATTTCATCTTTTAAAGGATTTTGCATTCACAAATATAAACAAAGTTTTTACAGTTTTTTGTTTCACTTCTAGGGTTAAAAATGCTAACGAACTACGTATTTCTAGCTAAGATAAAATATTTTTGTGAAGAAATGAGTAGAAGCTCAGAAAAACGAGCACACGAGCGCAGCGACTGCCGAAGGAATAGCGGATAATGGCTGTCAGCAGAAGGCGTTTTTAATAGTAAATTATTCATCATCATCTTTCTTATAGCCTTCATAATAGTATGATTGCTCTATTCCTTTGAAGATAACTTCTCTGTTTTCAATTTCGTCTGTTAAGTTCTGTCCCAATAGAGTTCGTAATTCCAAATCATTTATTGGACTTCTTTCCATGGCTTGTAAATAAAGTGATTTATCTACATATTGCCAATTAACTAATTTTTTTAGTCTTGATTTTAGGATCAAATCAAGCCATATTCTCATAGTTCTGCCATTTCCTTCCATAAATGGATGGGCAATATTCATTTCAACATATTTTGAGATTATTTCTTCAAAACTGTTTTCTGGCATTTGTTCAATCTTAACTAAAATTTCATTTAAATAGAGAGCATTTGCAAATCTAAAACCGCCTTTAGATATATTTACTGTTCGAACCTTTCCAGCAAAATCATACAATCCATTAAACAGGTAATGATGTAATTGTAATAAGCCTTTTGTAGTTCCAATTTCGATTTTCTCAATATCATTAGATTCGAACAAACGAAAGGCATTTTCTATACTTTTTCCATCAATATTTTTCATAAGAAACTAGCTGTTATGCAAAATCAAAAATACTCTAAATATTTGTTATTTGATTAAAATTTTGGTTCCTTTTTAAACTAAAATATGATTGTTTATCAGGCGTCATAATCTTGACGCTTTCGTTTCACAGCTATCTTTAACTAGCAAAGCCACCGAACTGCGTATTTCTAGCTAAGATAAAATATTTTCGTAAGAAATAGAGTAGAAGCTAAGAAAAACCAGTAATGGCGCAAAACCTTTGTTATAGATGGTTTTTTTGTCAATCTTCACTTTAATACATCGTCTAACTCAACAATTTCAAATAGTGGATGATTTTCAAAATATTGCCTTAATACAGCAGTATGAGCAGCGCCGAACAATATGACAATTGTCTTATCTTCTTTTGATAAGTGGAGAAGGATATTATTAAAAATATTTAGGTTCCTTTCGTACCAAATACTTGTATATTTTATTCCAACGGAGTTTGAGAAGTATTTGAATGTCATGGGTTGTTGTAAGTAGTCGTACATTAAGTCATGTCGATAAGTTTTAGAATTTATAAATAAGTAATAATCCCGTAAAGTACTTGATGGAAGTTTTGGGTATTTACTTTCGTCAAACGGTTTTCGTTGTTGAAAGAAAGTTGGAAAATTTTGTATTATTTTTTTTAAGCTGTCTTGAGGAATGGAAGCAATGCTCTGTTGAGCTTCTTTCAATTCTGAAAACGGTAATTCCATAGGATAGTCCACGGCATAAACTTTTTTAAGATTGGCTTTTTTAGCCATTCTAAAACCTAACTGAAAAGTCTCACTTCTATACTTTATTGTGTCGGTAAGCCCTTGAACTTTATAAAGTTCAAAAAGATTATCAAGTTTATTTTGTTGTGACGGGTCATTTTCAACAAAAATCTTGTTGGGTTGAAGCATAGAGATTTTTTGTGCTATTGTGTCAAGTTGAAGTTGTCTGTTTTTAGAAAAGAGGTCTGGAAATTTTGTTGATTTCGCATCTGTTGTTGCCCCAAAATGAAAAGTTCCAATAAGCACAACTTTTATTTTTGGTGTCTGTCCCAATAAAAAGTTGCTGATAAAAAGTCCAATAGTCAAAAAATAAATTTGTCGTTTCATTATGTAGATTATGTCAGTTAAAGTGGTGTACAATGTGTCGAGGCTATCAGTTTGTAGCAAAGCCAACGAACCACGTATTTCTAGCTAAGATAAAATATTTTCGTAAGAAATAGAGTAGAAGCCAAGAAAAACCAGCACACGAGCGCAGCGACTGCCGAAGGAATAGCGAGAAACCGCTGTTAACTGACGTTTTTACTTTTTTGTAACCTCTTTTTGATATATAATTTTAGTTCCTATTATCTTTTCACTCGACTTTGATTTTCCATTTAATACAAGATAAGTTAACTTTTTAAGTTTGTTTGGATCTTTAATGTCGATTGTGTACATGTTATTAACTATGAAATATCTCTTCGAATACCAATCCCATCCATCATCTTTTTCATTCATTCCATTATATTCGGCAACAGAAGTCATTTTTTTTATGCGATTAATTATTCCCAAATCTAAATCACAATCTGAATTTAAAACCATTGGCTTAAATGGTCCAGCTTCAAATATAGTCTTGTTTATTTCTATGACAATTGTAAACTCTTTTTTAATGTATGGAAAATAATATTTGTCATTAATTTTTTTTCCTTCTATAGAATCGTTTTCTACTATTACGTAAATTTTAGAGCTTCTGATTTCTTTCTGTTCTGCATTAACGTTGAAGGAGATTTTATGTTCTGATAATCTTTCATTTTGGCTGTAAATTAAGCCGAACGAAAAGAAAAACGTTAATATTAGCAGTGATTTCATAAAATGTCAGTTAACGTTTCGCGGCTTCATGAAGTGGCGATGAACCAAGACCAAGCCTTCACAAATATAAACAAAACTTTAAATTAATAACCTTTCCGATTTCAAATAAATCCCTTGCCTCGCCATTTCTTGAAACCGCTGTTGGCAGATGCCTTTTTAATTTTTATTTATTCCTTTATGAATTTTTTATAAACTTTTTCGTTTTCTGTCTGAATTTCTATTAAGTAAATTCCATTAGAAAGATTTTCTACATTAATTTCAGTATTGTTTAGAGTTTGCGTCAAAACTTCTTTTCCTAAATAATCAAATATTTTTATTTTTTCTAATTCGGAGTTGTTTATTATGTGAATAATATTTTTTGTTGGATTAGGATAAATTTGTAATTTGTTTTTTTCTGAATTAGTTTCGAAACTATCATTAGATAAAGTCGTAAGCCAAATATAAGTATTGAGAGAACAACCTTCACCAATAACAGCCCAAGGACTAAAATTGGTTGAAGTACATACAGACCTAACAAAAAACGCATTACAAACTGGTGGTAGACCAGTCAAGATAAATGGATTACTTGGGGTAATTATTCCAAAATTTGGTATCGGATCTCCAATACTATAATTTGGTATTACAGCAATTTCCCATTCGGTAGCTGTTCCATTTTCAGTCCAACTTAAAGTTGTTTGACCTAAACCTCCGGAAGCAATTAAATTTGATGGAGTTGGACATTGTGCATTACTTGTTAAATTCAATATTAAAATGATAAACGGTATTATTTTTTTCATAATTTTTACTTATTTAGATTATTAATATTCATTACTTTTTTATCGTTCCGTTTTTCTAAGGTTTCTGCCAACATTCAAATTTCCGAAATTCCGTTTACATGTAATCATAAACGAAAACAAACGTTTATAAATGTTTACTAGTGTAAAAATATAAAATATTTTTATTTGTAAGTGGAGTTGTATAAAAAAAATATCCCCAAAAGTTTTCACTTTCAAGGATATATAAGTTTTAGCTTTTACTCTTGGCAAAACCAATAGAGTAGCTAGCTATCAAATCTTAAATTTACGCTACGGCAATCATCGAAATTTCTACATTCACATTTTTTGGTAAGCATGCCACTTGCACGGTTTCGCGTGCTGGAGCAGTTTTTTCGTCAAAGTATTTTCCATATACCGCATTTATTTTTGCAAAATCGCCCATGTTCATAATGAAAATAGTCGTTTTTATCACGTTGTCAAAAGTCATGTCTGCCGCTTCGAGTACTGCTTTTAGGTTTTGCATCACCAGTTCGGTTTCGGTTTCAATATCAGTAGTAACCAACTCTCCAGTTGTTGGGTTTATGGCAATCTGCCCAGAGGTATAAAGCATGCCGTTAACGAGTACAGCTTGGTTATATGGTCCAATTGGTGCTGGTGCTTTTTCGGTAAAGATGATTTTTTTTGCCATAATGTTTATATTTTAAATTCGAAATTTTAAATTTTAAATGTGAGCTTTATTAAATTACTAACTACTAATACTATTAACTCATAACTCACAACTCATAACTCATAACTCATATCTCACAACTCATAACTCATAACTCATAACTACCTCAAAGTTCTATCAGGTAAACTTCTCTTATCCCATTTAATATCGCTCAACACACCAGATTTAATACCAATGAAGAATCCCCAATTGGCATTTGTACCAAATGGAACCCAATTGAAACTCATGCGCCAACTCAATAAATCGCGTTCAAAACGAAGCTGTGTATAGGTAACACCTTTGTTGGCAAAATCGTAACCTGTAGAAACTCCAATCTTCCATTTTGGCGTTAAATCGGTGTTCATAGAAACCATCAATGAGTTTCCTGTAATTCTATTTTCTCTAGCCGAATTGGAATAGGTTAGGGAATAGGCAAGGTTCAAATCCCAAGGTAATTTATAGTTGTAAAATTGACCTGTGGCGACTTCTTTGCTTTCGGCTTTATCGTCAAATTGGCTTTCTCTTCTGTCACCTAAATCGGCGTTTCTGCCAAACAAATCATCGCTTCTTCCGCCATTGCGTTTGCCTGCTTGGTTGTCTTCTTTCCCTAATTCGCTACTCGAAAATGAGTAATTCAAAGTCATGTTGGCACTTGTCATTCTAAACAAACTTCCGCCATTGTCTATATTCCATTTTTCAATTCTTCTTCCAGAGTTATTGATGGCATAAGGATCAAGAGTAGTAGCAAAGTTGATGTTCATTTTTTGTTTGAAAAGTTGTGTTCCACCACTAACTCTCAAAGGTGCCAATCGAAGCGAATCGGCTGTCATGTCATAGCTTGTTGAAAAATTCAAGTTGTTCAAAAGCATTATTTTCTTTGGCTCTGTCTTTGTCGAATCTTTATCGGTTACTTTGGCTTCAAAAGTATTATTTAGTGTAAAACCAATATTGTTTGACATGGTTTTGCCTGGTGAGCCAAACATTCCTCCTTCAAATCGCGTGTAATCTTTTAGTATTGTTCCGCTTCCATCGGGATCATAAGTGTCATAATATTTAGAAAAACTTGGCGTATAACTATAGGAAACACTTGGTCTCATGACATGTCTTATGGCTTGAATTTTTTTCTTTTCGCCAAAATTGAATGTTCCATAAATAGTTGTTCCTAAACTCGATGAAAAACTATATGTTCTAAAAGCGTCAAATCCTTGTACTTCTGTGCTTACCACTTTGTTTTGAGTATCGCTATAAGATTTTCTAATCGTTTTAAAATACCAAACTTCATTATAATTTATAGCAGATGACGCACTGAAATATTTAAACACTTTGAAGTTGGTGCTTAGTGGAATAGTGTGCTGAAAGCCAAGTTTGGCATCTCTAAACATTTGAGGTTTAAAGAACAGCGAATCATAAGTAGAAATTCTATTTTCTGCTCTAAGGTTGTATTGAAGGTTAATGTTTTTGATAATTCCTTTTTTTGTTCCGTCTTTTGGAGCAAATGGATATATTCTGTCAACACTTGCTTGAAGCGTTGGCAACGTCATATTGATTTGTTGTGTATTGGTATTTTGCGAGTGTGTTGCTGTCAACGACAAATTGACTTGCGGAATGGAGTTAAACGTTTTTGAATATGAAACTGATGAACTTAATGTATTATTCAGCTCGGAACCTGCATTGATTTGATTGAGCGATTGTCTAAAATATTGACTACTACCAAGGTTCACCGATGCAGAAAATCTTGAATTTGGATTTGCTTTCGAATCTTGAGAATGCGACCATTGTATATTATATATTTTTTGGCGTGTATAATCAGGATAACCTCTTTCGCTATTGATAAGATTTTCGAAACGTACATTTACATTTCCATTAAACCGATACCTTTTGCCATATGATGATTGAAACCTGTAGGCATAACTTCCGTTGGTATAATAATCACCCAAAATGGCTAAGTCATAGTAATCGCTCAAGGCAAAATAATAACCACCATTTTGCAACGAAAAACCTCTTAGATTACTATCGTTATAGGAAGGAATAATAATACCCGATTTACTTTTGTCTGTTATGGGGAAAAAAGCAAATGGCAAAGCAAGTGGAGTAGGAACATCAGCAATTACCATATTGGTTAATCCTACAACAACTTTTTTTCCAGGAACAAGTTTTACTCTATTGGTTTGGAAATAATATTCAGGGTTTTCAATGTCTTTTGAAGTAGTAAATCGAGCACCTTTCATGAAATAAACAGAGTCGTTTTCTTTTTTGGTAACAGCTGCTTTTACTTTAAATTCTCCTTGGTCGGTTCTTGAATTCCACACCAAAGCTTTTTTAGTTTTGTAATTAAAGCGAATAGAATCGGGTTCAACCACATTACTTCCTTGTTTAAAAACGGGAAGTTGAGTGTATTTGCCTGTGGAATCTTTTATTCTTCCTGCATACACTTCGTTTTTTTGATAATCAAAAACAATAATCCCTGATTTTAATTCAATATCTTGATAATATAATTCGGCACCATCATACAAAGTGATCAACTTTTTTTTGTGATCCATCTTGGCATATTTCTTCGCTTTGTATTTCACTTTTGATTCAAGAAGTGGTTTTTTCTTGATGCTATCAAGCTTTATGGTATCGGTTGCAACAGGTAGAATATTTGTAGAAGTTGTATCTTTTGGTGTTGTATTGGTTTGATTTTTAGCAGGAAAGCTTTTTCCTTTCTTTTTCAACTCTTGTGCAAAAGAACTACCAGTTCCAAATGTTAGGAAAATTGTTAAAAAAACGATATAAATTAAGTTTCTTTGCAAAGGTTTAATACTATTTTTGTAGATATATGGCTCGATTTTTGACGTGGCAAACTTAATGAATAATTTCGGTCAAAAGTAAACAAATAATAAAATTGTATTTGTTTCGTTTTTAATAAAATTAACATTTTCAACAATTATGATTACAATAATAAACACAAAAAAAACGTTATTCTTTTCCTTACTGTTTCTGACTGTAAATGTTTTTTCGCAGTCAAAATTCAAGGTTGCGCTCGATGCTGGTCATGGTGATCACGATTATGGAGCTGTTTATCATGGTCATATCGAAAAAAATATTGCGTTGGCAGTTGTGCTAAAAGTGGGTAAAATCCTTGAAAAAAATTCTGGTATCGATGTTATTTATACTCGAAAAACAGATACGTTCATCGATTTGATCGAAAGAGCCAATATTGCCAACAGAGCAGATGCAAACATATTTGTTTCAATTCACTGCAACGCAAACCCCAATACAGCTGCAGACGGTTGTGAAACTTATGTAATGGGTATGTCGAAAAACGCTTCCAATCTTCAAGCGGCAAAAAATGAAAACTCGGTGGTTACTTTAGAAAAAGATTATAAACAAAAATATAATGGTTTCGATCCTAATAAACCCGAAACGATGATTGGTATCCAAATATTACAGGAAGAATATTTGGATAACAGTATCGCTTTGGCAGGTAGTATTCAAAGAAACTTTATAGAAATGGGCAAAAAAAGTCGTGGTGTAAAACAAGCACCATTTATGGTTTTGCACAAAGCCTATATGCCTAGAGTTCTTATAGAAATGGGTTTTATATCTAATCCAGTTGAAGGCGCAAAACTCGATTCTGAAAGTGGTCAAGAAGAAATTGCGGAATCTATTGCAAATGCTATAATTGCTTATAAAAAAGAATATTTTGGTGCTGGAAACGATGATGTAATCACTAAACCTTCACAAAAAATGGAGCCAGTAAAAGTGATTGATACAACACCAACAACGAAACCAGTTGTTAAAACTCCAGAAATTAAAAAACCAGAAGTTAAACCTGAGCCAAAAGAAGATACACCAGCATCATCGGGAGTTGTTTTCAAAGTTCAACTTTCGGCGAGCAGCAAAAAACTTGACTTAACACCAAGTAATTTCAACGGTTTGAGTAATATTTCAATGTCGTCTGATGGAGCTGTTTATCGTTATATGTATGGAAATACGTCAAATTATAACGATGCCAAAAAATTGCTTCAAGATGCAAAAGCCAAAGGTTATTCTACCGCTTTTTTGATTGCTTACAAAGACGGAAAAAAAGTTTCGGTGCAAGAAGCATTAAAACAATAATTTAGCTTTTTTAATTATTTGTTCTAACTTTGCCACACAAGACCTAGAGGTCAAATTTTATGAAATAAAAAAACACTTTTTACATTGAAAGTTTCAAGAGAAATAAAGACAGCTATATTAGTTATTGCCTCCATTTTATTATTTATTTGGGGTTATAGTTTCCTGAAAGGAAGAGATTTGTTTGTTGACTATAAAACCTACTACGTAAAGTATGATAATGTTTTAGGACTTCCAAACTCAGCTCCAGTTTCAATAAACGGTTTAGTTGTAGGGAAAGTAAGTTCTATCAAGCTTAACAAAGACTGGACTTCAACAGTTGAACTACAGATTAAAGGAGATTTTCAATTAACAAAAGGAAGTGTAGCCGAAATATTCGCGCCATCACCTATTGGAGGTAAAGAAATTTCGATTATTCCAAATTCTAAAGATACAACCATAGCAGAGGATAAAACTTTTTTGGTGGCATCAAATAAATTAGGATTGACAGATGAAGTGGCTAAGCAAATAGAGCCTTTGAAAGAAAAAATAAATAAGTTGCTCGACAATGCAAACGTGATGCTCGAAAATGTAAATGCTATTCTCGATGCAAAAACCAAAGAAAACTTAAAAAGCAGTATTGCTAACCTTGATGCTACTTTGGCAGAGTTTAAAGCTATTTCAAAAAACACTAACGACATGATTGCCGAAAATAAATCAAAGCTAAATTCTACAATGACTAATGTGGACAAGGCTTCGGCAAATTTTGCAAAAATGTCTGATTCATTAGCAAAAGCCAACATAGGACAAACAGTTAAAAACTTAGAAAACACGTTAGCAAGTGTCGATAAATTGATGGCTGATGTACAATCGGGTAAAGGAACTTTGGGCAAGTTGGCAAAAGACGATAAGCTTTATACCAATTTTACGAAAACATCAAAAGAGCTCGAATTATTGCTACAGGATTTACGACTGAATCCAACACGATATATTAATGTGTCATTATTTGGGAAAAAGAATAAACCCTACAAAGCACCAGTAAACGATACCATAAAGTAAATAGAACAAATCATGATGTATATTGACAACCTATTTTTTGCCATTTTACTTAGTATAGGAATTGGATTTTTTACAATAAACGTAAAAAAACTAATCCGCAATATTAATCTAGGTAAAGATGTAAACAGAAGCGATAATTCTTCTGCAAGATGGAGAAACATGGCAATGGTTGCATTGGGGCAATCAAAAATGGTAAAAAGACCTGTGGCAGCTTTTCTTCACTTGATAGTTTATGCTGGGTTTATCATTATAAATATAGAAGTTCTTGAAATTATTATCGACGGATTATTTGGAACACACAGAGCATTTTCTTTTCTAGGAGGATTTTATGGTTTCTTGATTGGTTCATTCGAAATATTAGCAGTACTTGTTCTAGTAGCTGTTATCATTTTTTGGATTAGAAGAAATGTAATTAAGTTAAAGCGTTTTGCTAGCAACGATTTGAAAGGTTCACCAAGAAAAGATGCTAATACAATTCTTTATTTTGAAATGGTTTTGATGTCTTTGTTTCTAATAATGAACGCAACAGATTTACAATTTCAAGCCATGAATAATGGAAACATTATATCCCAGTATCTTAATACATTATTTTCAGGTTTAGATATTGCTCAGGTTGAAGTAATTGAAAGAGTTTGTTGGTGGTTGCACATAGCAGGTATTTTGGTTTTCTTGAACTATTTATATTATTCTAAGCATTTACACATACTATTAGCATTTCCAAATACGTATTATGCTGATTTGAATGCAAAAGGAAAATTTGATAATCTTGAAAGTGTTACAAAAGAAGTAAAACTAATGATGGATCCAAATGCTGATCCATTTGCAGCTCAACCCGTTGATGAAAATGCAGTTCCTTCAAAATTTGGTGCTTCTGATGTTCAAGATTTGAATTGGGTACAGTTACTCAATGCTTATACTTGTACAGAATGTGGTCGTTGTACATCATCTTGTCCAGCCAATCAAACAGGGAAAAAATTATCTCCGCGAAAAATCATGATGGATACTCGCGATAGGTTAGAAGAAGTAGGTCGCAATATTGATGCAAACAAAGGAGTATTTGTTCCAGATAACAAATCATTACTCAATGATTACATCACTACAGAAGAACTTTGGGCATGTACGTCTTGTAATGCATGTGTAGAAGAATGTCCTGTAAACATTAGTCCACTGTCAATAATTATTGATATGCGCAGATATTTAGTGATGGAACAAAGTGCTGCTCCACAATCGTTAAATGCTATGATGACCAATATAGAAAACAATGGTGCGCCATGGCAATATAACCAAATGGATAGATTAAACTGGAAAGACGAAAATTAATATAAACCAGATAAATTCTCATAATTGTGAGGCTTGAGGATTTGTCAAATGAATAATGTAAAAAATGAAAGCGGAAGACATTGAAAAAAACTTACAATCAGTAACAGAAAACGGACAGCATTTAAGTCCAATTTTGCCTGAAGGAATTAAAAATTATTTGATAGATATCGACGGAACCATTTGCGATGATATCCCAAATGAAGAACCAGAGCGAATGCTTACAGCTGAAGTTTATCCAGATGCGTTAGTAACTCTCAACAAATGGTATGATGAAGGACACATTATTTTCTTTTTCACATCAAGAACAGAAGCACATAGAGAATATACAGAACGTTGGTTAAAGCAACATGGCTTTAAATATCATGGAATTCTTTTTGGAAAACCACGTGGAGGAAATTATCACTGGATTGATAATCATCTAGTTAAAGCAACTCGATACAGAGGAAAGTTTACAGATTTAGTAGAAAAAGAAGTTACGATACAAGTCTTTGATGACGAACATCATGAATAGTAAATTCGGTTATTGTTTATTTGGTTCTATTAAAACCGAATAACCAAATAACCAGATAAACAAATTAAACGATTATGTCTGAAGTAATAAACGTGCCAACAATGGCAGAAATGATGGCACAAGGCAAACAACCAGAAGTATTGTTTTGGGTAGGTTGTGCAGGTAGTTTTGATGACAGAGCAAAAAAAATCACAAAAGCATTTGTTAGAATTTTAAATAGAGCAAATGTTGATTTTGCTGTTCTTGGAACAGAAGAAAGTTGTACAGGAGATCCAGCAAAACGTGCAGGTAATGAGTTTTTGTTTCAAATGCAAGCCATGATGAATATTGAAGTTCTCAATGCTTATGAAGCGAAAAAAATTGTAACTGCTTGTCCACATTGTTTTAATACTTTAAAAAATGAATACCCAGAATTGGGTGGAAACTATGAAGTGCTACATCACACTGAGTTTTTGAAGCAATTATTAGATTCAGGTAGATTATCTATTGAAGGCGGACAATTCAAAGGAAAAAGAATTACTTTTCATGATCCATGCTATCTTGGTAGAGCCAATAATATCTATGAAGCGCCAAGAGAATTAATCCAAAAACTAGATGCTGAATTAGTTGAAATGAAGCGTTCTCGTGCCAATGGTTTGTGTTGTGGTGCTGGTGGAGCGCAAATGTTTAAAGAGCCAGAAAATGGAACTAAAGATGTAAATGTAGAACGAACAGAAGATGCTCTAGAAACTAATCCACAAATTATTGCTGCTGGTTGTCCATTCTGTAACACGATGATGACAGATGGTGTAAAAACCAAAGAAAAAGAAAACGACATCAAGGTTATGGATGTTGCTGAACTAATAGCAAATGCTCAAGATTTGTAATAATCAATAATCGTCTCCCTGAGCGCAGTCGAAGGGCAAAATTTTAAATAACATGTACGTTCCATTTGATAATTTACCTGAAGAATCTAGAATTTGGATTTACCAATCCAGTCGTAAGTTTTCTGATGCTGAAATAGTTGAAATTGAAAATGATGTAAAAGTGTTTCTAGAAAACTGGTCTGCACATGGCACGCCTTTAGAAGCTTCATTTATTACCAAGTACAATCGTTTTATAATATTGGCTGTAAATCAGGATGTACAATCTGCTTCGGGTTGTTCTATTGATGCATCTGTTTCATTTATTCAAAGTCTAGAGCAAAAGTATCAAGTAGATTTGTTGGATAAAATGAATGTCACTTTCAAGACTGGCGAACATATAGCACATAAATCTTTGATTGAATTTAAAAAAATGGCTAAAGAAAAAGCTGTAACTTCAAATACTATTGTATTTAATAATCTCGTTAATACTATTGAAGAGTTTAATTATAGTTGGGAAGTTCCTGCTTCAGATAGTTGGCATAGTCGCTTTTTTTAATCAAGATTGATGAGAAGATTTTTTTGCAGAATAATTGTGTGTGTTTCGTTGCTTTCGCTAGTGACTAGTTGTTCTACATCCAAAAAAACCTCTTCAAAAAACCACTTTTCATTGGCAAAAGCAGGAATATATGAAGATGATGAAATCTATATTCCACATTTAAAATCTGAACGTAAGAACTTTTTCCCAGATACAGATTCTGAGACCAAATGGGTTGATAGTATCTATAATAGCATGTCGCTCGATGAAAAAATTGGACAATTGTTCATGGTTGCGGCTTATTCTAATAAAGATACAATTCACACAAATTCTATTGAAAAACTCATAAAAAATAATAAAATTGGTGGATTGATATTTTTTCAAGGCGGACCAAATCGTCAAGCAAAATTAACCAACAAATATCAATCAATTTCAAAAACACCTTTATTTATTGGTATTGATGCAGAATGGGGTTTGTCCATGCGATTGGATTCTACCTATCGTTACCCATGGAATATGACGCTTGGAGCAATTAGAGATTTAAAGCTGATTGAAAAAGTTGGTGCAAATATGGCTCAAGAATCTAAGCGATTGGGAATTCAATTCAATTTTGCTCCTGTTTTAGATATAAATACAAATCCCAAAAATCCAATTATCGGATTTCGCTCCTTTGGAGAAAATAAAGTAAATGTTACCGAGCACGCTATTGCATTAATGAAAGGAGCACAAGGCGAAGGCATTTTTTCTACAGGAAAGCATTTTCCTGGACATGGCGATACTGCAACAGATTCTCATAGTACATTGCCATTGGTTACTGCTAGTCGAGAGCATTTGGACAAAGTGGAGTTATATCCTTATAAAAGAATGTTTGACGAAGGATTGGTTTCTGTTATGGTTGCTCATTTGAATGTGCCTAGCATCGAAACAAAAGAAAATACACCTTCATCATTGTCATATAAAGTGGTAACAAACTTGCTCAAAGACGAACTTGGTTTTGATGGCTTAATATTCACAGATGCTCTCAATATGAAAGGAGCAAGCAATTCTAGAAAACCAGGCGAAGTAGATTTGGAGGCTTTTTTGGCAGGAAATGATATTTTGTTATTTGCAGAAAATGTGCCTTTGGCAAGCGAAAAAATTTGTATGGCCTATCAAGAAGGTCAAATCTCTGAAGAACGCCTTTCTCAATCGGTTAAAAAAATATTGCGATACAAATTCAAATCGGGTTTAAATAATTACAAGCCTATAGATTTAAAAAGTTTGTCTAGCCAGCTAAATGAACCTAGTAAAGATGATTTGCAGTATAAATTATATGAAAATGCAATTACGGTTCTAAAAAATGAAGACGAGATTTTGCCAATAAAAGAGCTTAATCAAAAAATAGCTTATATAAAACTAGGCGATGACACCAATGAAACTTTTTTATCTACTCTGCAAAAATACACAGAAGTTGTAGAAGTTAAAGCGACAAACATTGATACATTAAAAACGGTTTTGAATGAATATGATAAGGTTATTATTGGTTTTCATAAGTCAGACAAAGCATGGAAAAAACACGATTTCAATGATTCTGAAATAAAGTTGATAAATGAAATTGCCGCAACAAAAAATGTCATATTAGACGTTTTTACTAAGCCTTATTCGTTGATGCAAATTGATGATTTCAGCAATATAAAAGGATTGATTGTTTCTTATCAAAATAATGCTATTGCTCAAGAAGTTTCTGCACAAATTATTTTTGGAACTGTAGATGCAAAAGGACAACTGTCTGTATCTATAAATGAAGCTTTTAAACCAGGTGACGGATTAGCCACATCAAAACTCAATAGGCTTGGATTTTCTACTCCTGAAAATGTTGGCATGAGTGCAAAGAAACTCGCAGAAATTGATAAAATTGCTCAAAAGGCTATAGATGGAAAACTAACTCCAGGGATGCAAATTCTTGTTGCGCGCGATGGAAAAGTCATTTATCAAAAAAGTTTTGGATATCAAACCTATGACAAAACAGTTAAAGTTCAAAATAGTGACCTTTATGACGTTGCCTCATTGACAAAAATGGTAGCTACATTGCCCAATGTGATGCAGTTATATGATAGAAAAAAGGTAACGTTAGATACCAAATTAGGAGATATGTTGCATAGTTTCAGAAATTCTAATAAATCTGAAATTACCTTCAAAGAACTTTTGTCGCATTATGGAAGATTACAAGCATGGCAACCATTTTACAAAGCAACTTTAGATTCTGTCAATCAGCCATCTGAAAAGTATTATAGAAAAACATATACCGAAGGTTTTACTCATCAAGTTACTGAAAACCTTTTTCTAAGAGATGACTATCATGATACTATCATGAAAAAAATTATCAATAGTCCTTTGATTGACAAAAAAGAATACAAATACAGCGATTTTACATTCATTATCCTGAAAGAATACCTCGAAAAAACAACTGGCAAAAAGTTAGACGAATTAGCTTATAGCAATTTTTACAAAACCATGGGAATGAACAACACTATGTTTAACCCTTTGAGAAAAGTTGACATAAATAGAATAGCTCCAACCGAAGTTGATACCTATTTTCGTTATGCTTTGATACAAGGATATGTTCACGACATGGAAGCAGCAATGGAAGGTGGTGTTGCTGGACATGCAGGAATTTTTTCGAATGCTATGGATGTTGCCAAGATGATGCAAATGTATTTGCAAAATGGTAATTATGGTGGAAGACAATATTTTTCTGAAGAAACATTTGAAACATTCAATACATGTTGGTATTGCCCAGAAGGGAATAGAAGAGGTTTAGGATTTGACAAGCCACAATTAGGCAAAGAAGGTCCAACCTGTGGTTGTGTTTCACCAAAAAGTTTTGGGCACACAGGCTTTACTGGAACTATGGCATGGGCTGATCCTGAGACAGGAATTGTGTATGTCTTTCTATCCAATAGAACTTATCCTGATAGTAATCTTCCAAATAAACTTTCTAAAGAAAATATTAGAGAAGATGTTCAAAAAGTTATTCAAGAAGCAATAATCAAATAGTTTTAAACGCTTACACCAAAAATATAACCCACTAGCGAAGATAATCCCATTGCTATTGTTCCCCAAATTACAATTCTAATTACAGCTTTACTAATACTTGAACCTCCAGTTCTAGCCGAAACTGCACCAAGAGTAATTAATGAAATTATTGTAAAAATATACAGTGAATACTCCATGTAATCCATTGGAGCTAATAAAGTAACAAGAAGTGGAAATATTCCTCCAACAGTAAATGATGCTCCAGAAGCCAATGCCGCTTGTAGAGGATTTGCTTGGCTCATTTCAGTAATTCCAAGTTCATCTCTCACGTGAGCAGCCAAGGCATCATGCTCGGTTAATTCTTTCGCTACCTGAAGAGCAGTTTCTTTTTTCAATCCTCTTTTTTCATAGATTTCTGCCAAAATTTTCAACTCTTCATCTGGCATCAATTGTAGTTCTATTTTTTCTCGTTCTATGTCTGCTGTTTCAATATCAGTTTGTGAACTAACCGAAACATATTCTCCAGCTGCCATAGATAATGAACCAGCAACTAGTCCAGCAATTGTTGCCAAAAGGATGGGTTCTCTATCTGTTCCAGCTGTTGCAACACCAATAGCAAGACTCGATATCGAAATTATTCCATCGTTTGCACCAAGAACTGCGGCACGAAGCCAATTGCTTCTGTTTATGTAATGACTATCTAAATAATTGTCTATTGTAAGCATATAAATCAGAGTTTTTTGTTTGATAAAGATAACTAGAATATACAACATTACTAAAGTTTGGTCATATTTTTTATTAGAATAAATGATTGATATTTATTAACAAAAGTTTTAATGTTTTATACTTATCTTCGTAAGATAAAATTGAATAAATGAAAATTGCAATTGTATGTTATCCAACATTTGGTGGAAGTGGTGTTGTCGCTACAGAATTAGGTCTCGAATTGGCTTTGCGTGGTCATGAAATTCATTTCATTACCTATAGACAACCTGTACGATTAGCGCTGCTCAATAGCAATGTGCATTATCATGAAGTAAATGTTCCCGAATATCCATTATTTCATTATCAACCCTATGAATTGGCTCTATCTAGTAAACTTGTAGATATGGTCAAACTGCATGGCATAGAACTACTGCATGTGCATTATGCAATACCTCATGCTTATGCAGGTTATATGGCAAAACAGATGCTCAAAGATGAAGGAATAGTTATTCCGATGGTGACAACCCTTCATGGAACGGATATTACTCTTGTTGGAAAACATCCTTTTTATAAAACTGCAGTAACATTTAGCATCAATAAATCAGATGTGGTAACATCTGTATCAGAAGATTTAAAGGAAGATACTTTGAAACATTTCAATATAAAAAATGAAATACATGTTATTCCAAATTTTATTGAATTGGACAAAATTAGAAACGAAAAACATATTTCTTGTCAGCGTTCAGTAATGGCTAACAAAGATGAAAAAATAATAACTCACATCAGTAATTTTAGAAGAGTTAAAAGAATTCCAGATGTAATCAAAGTTTTTTATAATATTCAAAAACAAATTCCATCAAAGTTGATGCTTGTTGGCGATGGTCCAGAACGCGACAATGCTGAAAGATTAGTTACCGATTTAGGAATAGATGACAAAGTGATTTTCTTTGGGAATAGCAATGAAATTGATCAAATTCTATCTTATTCTGATTTGTTTTTGCTTCCTTCTGAAACAGAAAGTTTTGGTCTTGCTGCACTTGAAGCAATGGCATGGAGCGTTCCCGTAATTTCTACAAATACTGGTGGACTTCCAGAAGTAAATTTGAATGGATTTTCGGGTTATCTTAGCGATGTAGGTAATATTGAGGAAATGGCTCAAAATGCCATTAGTATATTAAAGGACGATACTGTTTTAAAGCAATTTAGAAAGCAAGCATTATCTCAGGCAGAAAAGTTTGATATCAAAAATATTCTTCCTTTGTATGAGGAATTATATAGGAAAGCTTTAGAAAATTCAAAATCATTAATTAATTAGTTATACATGAAAAAAGTTCTTTCAGTTCTAGTTTTGGCTTTTTTACTTTCCTGTTCGACCAATAAAAATTCGGTTAATAAACCTCTTTTCGAAGTTTTAACAGTTCAAGAAAATGGTGGTGCAAACATCAATTTTTATGAAATTATTAGTGAACCAAGTGAGATACCCATGTTGATGGGCGACGAGAATTTGAAACATAAAATTAAAGTTGATGACATTAAAAAAAGCAATTTTATTTTGTTGAATTTGGGTGAAAAAAACTATGGTGGATTTACAATTATCGTTGAAAAAGTTGAAGAAACTCCCGAAAATATAATTGTTTATACCAAAGAGGTAAAACCTCAAGGAATGGCAACTACAGTTATCACATATCCTTATACAGTTGTAAAAATTAATTCAAAAAAACCAATAATAATAAAATAAAAAAAAATCCCGAATAGTTCGGGATTTTTTTTTAGTCGAATTTGTAACGAATTCCTAAAGCAATATCTGGTCCAAAGTTGTCATCGCGCCAGTCATCTGAATTGAAGTATAACTCAGGTCTCATGTCTAAAGAAATTTGAAGAGGAATATCGAAATTATATTCAATACCAATGTTTCCAGCGGCAAAAAGGAATGTTCCGTTATCGCTAACTCCATATTTGTCATATTTCCATGAACCTAATCCTCCACCAGCACCAGCGTACCAGTTAAAACCACCATCAATTTTCCATACCCAATGATAAAGACCAGCAAGTTTAAATGCGTCAACATCATTACTGTTTCTCCAACCAAGATCAACTTCTAAACGGTTGTTATCTCCCAATCCTCTTTGATAAGAGATTTCTCCACCAAAACCATCATTGTCGCCAAGTCTAAGACCTAGAGCATTTTTTGAAATGTCTTGAGCCTGTGCATTAAAAGCAAATCCTGCAAGCATAAACGCAGATAAAATTATTTTCTTCATAAAAACTAGTATTAAGATTATACAATTTATATAACGCAAATATCATGCAAAAATTATTGAATAATCTTAAAATTTTCTTACTTTTTATAAATAATAGACGCTACAAGTTGTTGATTAATCAAATTATCCATTTCAAATAAATCTTCTTCTTTTTCTGTAAAATCCTCGTAACGATATAATTTCCAGCGCTTTTTTTTGTATTCTAAAGCTGTTAAATTCTCTACCCAATCACCAGAATTCAAATATAAAACACTACCATTTTTATTTTCCTTTCTTATGATTTTTGGCTCATGAATATGACCACATATCACATATTGATAGCCTTTTTCTATGGCAAGTTCTGTAGCAGTATTTTCAAAATCAGAAATATGTTTTACAGCTTTTTTGACACTTGCTTTAATTTTTCTCGAAAATGAATAGGGTTCTTTTCCTAGTTTTTTTAAAATCCAATTTACAAAACGATTAAACAATATTAGATAATCATATCCTAATCCGCCTAATTTGGCAATCCATTTTGAATGTTGAACAGAGGCATCAAATACATCTCCATGAAATATCCATGCTTTATTTCCATCGAGATCTAAAACCAATTTGTCCACAACACAAAAATTTCCCATAAATGAATCGCTAAATTTTCTTAATAACTCATCATGATTCCCTGTTATATAATAAACTTTTGTTCCTTTTGAAGCAAGGTCAATTATTTTTTTAATCACTTTTAAATGTGCTTTTGGAAAATAGGATTTTCTAAATTGCCATATATCAATAATATCACCATTGAGGACTAATATTTTTGGTTTTATTGAGTTTAGGTAGTTGTAAAGTTCTACAGCATGTGAGCCATAAGTTCCTAGATGAACATCTGAAATAATGGCTAAATCTAATTTTCTTTTCTTCATAAGATTAGTGTTTTACAAATAAAGAAATGTTATGTTAATCAAATAAAAATGTAACATTAAATGTAGAACAACAAATTATTAGTTTATTGTAAATGAATATGTTTTTAAATGCAGTATGAAGTAATCATTTTTTTATTACTGAAAACAATCCTTTATATTTGTTGAAAACAATATTATGGCAGGAAATAGTATAGGCACAATATTTAAGTTAACCACTTTTGGTGAATCGCACGGTAAAGCACTTGGCGGAATTATCGATGGTTGTCCTGCGGGAATTGATTTAGATTTTGATGCTATTCAAAATGAAATGCAACGAAGAAAACCTGGTCAGTCTGCTATTGTAACACAGCGTAAAGAAGAAGATGAGGTAAAGTTTCTTTCTGGAATTTTTGAAGGTAAAACTACAGGAACACCTATTGGATTCATTATTGAAAATACCAATCAAAAATCAGATGATTATTCACATATAAAAGATACTTATAGACCAAGTCATGCTGATTATGTTTATGAAAAAAAATATGGCATTCGTGACTATCGTGGTGGAGGAAGAAGTTCTGCACGAGAAACCGTGAGTAGAGTAGTTGCTGGAGCAATTGCGAAGCATGTAATTCCTGATGTTAAAATCAATGCTTTTGTTTCGTCAGTTGGAGAAATATTTATAGATAAACCCTATCAAGAATTGAATTTTTCATTGACAGAAACCAATGCGGTTCGCTGTCCTGATGTGGTTACCGCTCAAAAAATGGAAGAACACATAAAAGAAATTAAAAAGCAAGGCGATACAATTGGAGGAACAATTACTTGTGTTATTCAAAATGTTCCTATTGGTCTTGGCGAACCAGTTTTTGATAAACTTCATGCAGAACTTGGTAAAGCAATGTTATCTATTAATGCAGTTCACGGTTTTGAATATGGAAGTGGGTTTTGTGGTGCAAGAATGAAAGGCAGTGAACATAATGATTTATTTAATGAAGACGGAACTACAAAAACTAATCTTTCTGGTGGAATTCAAGGAGGAATTTCTAACGGAATGGATATTTATTTTAGAGTAGCTTTTAAACCAGTTGCTACATTATTACAACAACAAGAAGTATTAACTAATGAAAATAAACTAATTATTCAGCAAGGTAAAGGAAGGCACGATGCATGTGTTGTTCCAAGAGCTGTGCCAATAGTTGAAGCTATGGCAGCATTAGTAATTGCCGATTATTATTTACTAAACAAATTATACCAATAATGAATACTGAAACAACTCCAAAAAAATCAATTTTTAAAAATCTAACTTTTCAAATTCTTGTTGCTATGGTAATAGGAATGGTTATTGGGATTTTTGTTCATAATAATTATTCAGAAGACACAGCGAAAGAATTCAGTACTTACATTAAATTATTAGCTACTATATTTATTCGTTTGGTCCAAATGATTATTGCACCATTAGTATTTACAACATTGGTTGTAGGAATTGCCAAACTTGGGGATATAAAGTCAGTTGGAAGAATAGGAGGAAAGGCGTTGGGTTGGTTTTTTACCGCATCATTTATTTCTTTATTGATAGGAATGTTTTGGGTAAATGTATTGCAACCTGGTGTAGGATTAAGTTTGACAGGAGTTGATATTTCTACTGCCACAGAAGTGACAGAAAAAACTCAAAATTTTTCTGCTCAAAATTTTATCGAACACATTATACCGAAAAGTATAGTTGAAGCAATGGCAACCAATGAAATATTGCAAATTGTAATTTTTTCAATTTTCTTCGGGTTAGCTGCAGCGTCTATTGGTGATTATTCAAAACCAGTTGTAAAAGCTCTAGATAAAACATCACATATCATCCTCAAAATGGTAAACTATGTGATGAATTTTGCTCCAATTGGTGTTTTTGGTGCCATAGCAGGAGTATTTGCAGTAAGAGATTTAGGAGAATTATTACTTACTTATGCTAAATTCTTTGGTTCATTTATGGTAGGAATTTCGACATTGTGGATTGTATTATTATTGGTTGGTTTTGTTTTCTTAAAATCAAAAATGAAAATATTATTAAATCATATAATCAGTCCATTGATAATAGCTTTTGGAACAACAAGTAGCGAAGCTGTTTTTCCTAAACTAACAGAAGAACTAGAACGATTTGGGATAAAAGATAGAATTGTATCATTCATGTTACCGCTTGGTTATTCTTTTAACCTTGATGGAAGTATGATGTATATGACTTTTGCCAGTATTTTTATTGCTCAAGCCTATGATGTTCCACTCGATACAGGAACACAATTTACAATGTTGTTTGTTTTAATGTTAACTAGCAAAGGTATTGCTGGGGTTCCAAGAGCAAGTTTGGTAGTTGTAGCAGCAACTTGCGGAATGTTTAAAATTCCTGTTGAAGGTATAGCCTTAATCTTACCAATAGACCATTTTTGTGATATGTTTAGAAGTGCAACTAATGTTTTAGGCAATGCTTTGGCTACTTCAGTAGTAGGCAAATGGGAAAAAGATAGTTAAATAATTATGAAATATAAATTTCTTTTTTATTTTTGTACGTTAAACTAATAATTAATTAATCAATATGAAAAAACTATTACTATTTTCTTTATTGGTAGCAGGTTCTTTTGCAGCAAATGCTCAGTATGATTGTGCTGAAGCAGTAGCTATAACAGGCACAGGAACGATAACTGCTCCAGATGTAGCAGGTACCTTTGTAAGCGGTGTTTGCTATACACATGCTTTTGATAACACTGGAACTGGCGACATGTTTGGTCTTTGGTATTCATTTACACCTACTGAAGCTGGTGTAGTTGACATTACTTCAGATTTACCTCAAAATGCAGCACCATTTAGTGATGATACTAAAATTTCTATTTTCACTGGAACTTGTGATGCATTAGTTTGTTACGATGCTAATGATGATACAAGTGGAACAAACTTCCTTTCAACAATTTCATTTCCTGTAGCTGCAGGTGTAACATATTACATTCAGTGGGATAACTATTGGAATGGAGCAGGCTTTGATTTTGATTTTACTTTCACTCCTCAAACTTGTGTTCCAGTATTTTATGTAAACACACCAACAAACCTAGGAACATCTTCTGTTACTTTAAACTGGGATGCTTCAGTTAGTTTACCTGAAGGATATGAAGTAGAATATGGTTTAACTGGATTTACTCAAGGTACTGGTACTGTTGTTGCTACAGCTACAAACTCTTTAGATTTATCAGGTTTAACGGCAAGTGGTGTTTATGATTACTACATTAGAGCTAACTGTGGTAGTGGAAATTTCAGCGACTGGTCAACAGGAAACACAGTAGCTTTAGCTAAAACTTGTCCTTATTTTGGAGGCTTTGATAACAATGCTCAACTAGCTGGTTGGACTACTGCTGGAAATGGAGCTTATGGTGTTGGTACTACAGCAGCAAATGCTCAAGGTGGTGTTGGTCAATATTGGATATTTAATACTAGTACTGCTGTGTCTAACAACTGGTTATTTTCACCTGCATTTTATTTACAAGCTGGTGAACAAGTTACTGTTTCTTTTTATGAAAGATCTGCAACGGCAAGAAGCTTACGTTTGACAGTTGGAACTAATAATACTTCTGCTGCACAAACTACAGTTATATGGTCAAATACAGCTCTTACAAATGCTTCTTATGCTCAAATAACTGCTCCAGCATATACTGCTCCATCTACAGGTATTTATTATTTTGCATTTAATGATATTTCAGCTGCTACTGCATCAGCAGTAACAATGAGACTTGATACTGTTAACTTTACTTCTGTTTTGGGAACTAATGAGTATCTTGCTTCTAATATTTCAACATATCCAAACCCTGCTAAAAATGTTATCAACATTTCTAATGGTTTGAATGCTGTTATAGAATCTGTTGAATTAACTGATTTGAATGGAAGAGTTGTTAAAACTCAAGCTATCAATGCTACTGAAGGTCAAGTTTCAATTAGCGACTTATCAGCTGGTGTTTACATGATGAAAGTTTCTACAGACAAAGGTGTTGCTACTAAAAAAGTTGTTAAACAATAGTTTGTAAAATACCTTATAATAAAAAAACGACTAAGCTAAGCTTAGTCGTTTTTCTTTTGGTCTTTGTTTTTGCTACTGCCTGCCATCATCATAACGGCACCAACCAGTCCTAAAATAACCAAAGCAAAAACCCCAATCATAATAAATGCTCCGTTACCCCAAGAGTAAAGTGCAATGCTTGTTGCTATCATAAGTTCTAAGAATTAGTCTGTCAAATCTATAAAAGATTTTTTCTAATATGCATGATATTTATCATGATAAAAACTTTGATTCTAGTTCTCGTGAAGGGAAAAGACAACTTTCTTTTTTACCATACCATTTATATCTATTAGCTGCAATATAATCGTAAATTGAGTTTTTTATAAAATAAGGTAAAAAAGAAAATAGTAACAGAAATCTATAACGACTATTTAATTCTTTCAATATCTTGAATGCTGCATCAGCTTTGATGTGATAAGCTATTCCAGGTTGATAAAGAACTATACTGTCAATTTGGTTGTTGTTTATACCAATATGTTTCAAAATATTTTTCCCTAATTCTGATTGAAGAGAAACAAAGCGAAAAATATCATTTTTATCATGTTTAATAATAAATTGGACAGAGTTGTCACATAGGTTACAAATTCCATCAAAAAGGATAATTTTTTTATCTTTTGGTAAATCTTTAATTTCCATTTTTAAACAGCTTGGACAAATTCTAATTCATCAATACTGATTTTAGAAGTGAATATTCCATAGTTTACTAAAGCTTTGTTTTTTTCAATTTTATCAATCGTACCAATTGATTTTCCATCTTTCATTCGTACTCTATCACCAACCTTTAAAATCACTTTTGGTTTATTCTCTTCCTCTATTTTTGCTTTTATTTTTTTCTCTTTTTTAGTTTTTCGAATTTCTTCAACTTTAACTTTTACTTCTTCAACAACTTGTTTTTGAATGATTTCTTTTTCCTTTTTCTCTTTTTGATTAATTTTTTTTCTCTTAGAATTTTCAATCTCAACCATTTTGAGAAACTCACCAATAAGTACTTTTTTATCTTTGTTGTTGAAGTAACTTTCCGAAATATTATCTATTTTTTGTCCTATATAAATCAAGCGTTGGTTTTCATCATATAATTCCTGATATCGCTCTAGCTTCTCTTGAATTTTTGCATTGATAGTTTCCATTTTTCTGCTTTCTTCACGAGCTTTTATCTCTTCTTCTTTTAGTGTAAGCGATGTTTTTTCGAGTTTTGAACGTTCTTTTTGAAGAGTAGCTATTGTTTTATCAAAGCGGACTTTTCCTCCTTCGATTTTTTTCTTTGCTCTGTTTATTAATCCAAATGGAATTCCATTTTTTTGTGCTACTTCAAATGTGAACGAACTTCCGGCTTGACCAAGTATCAATTTATACATGGGTTCTAATGACTTTTCATCAAAAAGCATATTTGCATTCGAAGCAAAAGGCAACTCGTTTGCCAATATTTTTAGATTTGCATAATGAGTTGTAATTATTCCAAATGCTTCTCTGTGGTAGAATTCTTCGAGAAAAACTTCTGCCAATGCACCACCAAGTTCTGGATCACTACCAGTTCCAAATTCATCGATTAGAAACAACGTTTTTGAATTACATTTTTTTAAAAAGTAATTCATGTTTTTCAATCGATAACTATAGGTACTCAAATGATTTTCAATGGATTGATTGTCGCCAATGTCCGTTAAAATTCTATCAAAAAGGAAGGTTTCACTTCTTTCGTGAACGGGAATCAATATTCCTGATTGTAGCATTAATTGTAATAAACCAATGGTTTTTAGGGAAATTGTTTTTCCTCCAGCGTTTGGACCAGAAATAACAATTATTCTACTCTCATTTTTTAATTCAATAGTTTGAGGAAAAGTTTGTTGTTTTTTTTCCTTGTTTGTCAAGTAAAGGATAGGATGGTATGCATCTTTGAAAAACAGTCTTTTTTCTTCCGTAATGTTAGGTAAAATTGCATTAATATTCTTTGCATATCTGGCTTTTGCGGCAATCAAATCAATATCACTTAATAACTCTTGATACTGATTTAATAACTCAGAAAAAGGTCTAATCTCTGAGGTTAATTTTCTTAAAATTCGAGCGATTTCCTCTCTTTCTTCAAATTCAAGATTATTCAATTCCCTTGAGTATCTCAATGTAGTTTCGGGTTCAATATAGGCGATACTTCCTGTTTTTGAATTGCCTAATATCGAGCCTTTTACTTTTTTTCTATACATGGCTAAAACAGCAAGAACTCTTCTGTTTTCTACAATTGTTTCTCTAATGTCATCAAGATAACCTAATGAATTATATTGGCTCAAAGCCATTCCGAAACTTTGATTAATTTTACCTCTTACAACGTTTATTTTTGCTCTAATTGCTACTAAGTCTGGTGATGCATTGTCTTTTATTTCACCATATTTGTCGAGTACGGTTTCAATTTTTTGAATTATTGTTTTAGTATATTCAACGCTTGATGCTCTTTCGTTAAGCTTTGGATAATAGTCATCAAATTTTTTCAAAAATTGTATTAATGTATTTGAAGTTTCTGATATTGAAATGAATTTTCTAAAACTACTAATATCCAACAGACTTCCTTCTATTGCCAATAATTTTAAATCATTTGTAATAGTTTCAAAACCATGATTTGGGATGGCATTGTTATTAAAATAGGAAGAAACATATTCTGAAGTTTGAAGCAAAGAATTCATTAACGAATCCTTTTCTTTGAAAGGAGAAATAGCATTGGCTTTATTCTTTCCCAATTCGGTTATACAAAATGCCTCAATAGTTTCGAGAATGGTATTAAATTCTAAATCCTTGAGTGTTTTATCGTTTATTGAAATCATTGCTTTATAATAGAATTTACAAAGTTACAATATAATATATTTGCGTAAAAATTGATTTGATATGCAAGTTAAAATACATGAGTCTTGGCAAAATGTTTTGACAGATGAGTTTGATAAGGATTATTTTCGTTCATTGATTTCATTTGTTAAAAATGAATATTCATCAAATAAGTGTTTTCCAAAAGGAAGTCAAATTTTTTCAGCATTCGACCATTGTCCTTTTGATAATTTAAAGGTTGTCATTATTGGTCAAGATCCATATCATGGTGTCGGTCAAGCCAATGGATTGTGTTTTTCAGTAAATGATGGTATTTCGTTTCCGCCATCTTTGATAAACATTTTTAAAGAAATAGAAGCCGATTTGAATATTGCTATTCCTGCAACGGGTAATCTTGAACGATGGGCAAATCAAGGTGTTTTATTACTCAATGCTACATTAACTGTAAGAGAAGGTGAAGCAGGAAGTCATCAAGGTAAAGGCTGGGAACAATTTACTGATGCAGTGATACAAAAAATTTCTTCTGAAAAAGAAAATGTAGTTTTTCTACTTTGGGGAAGTTTTGCCAAACAAAAAGGCTCCAAAATTGATAGATCAAAACATTTTGTTTTAGAAACTGGACATCCATCACCATTGAGCGCCAATAGGGGTTTATGGTTTGGAAACAAACATTTTAGTAAAACAAATGAATATCTAATTCAGAAAAATTTAAAGCCAATAAACTGGTAACTTTTAGTTTACATTGAAATAAAAATAACCTGAACTATCCAGATTGTTAATTGAAGAATCAATATATGCTACAAGATTTTTTGGTTCACTAAGTGAGCGAAGTTCAACAGAATTTGTTGATGAACTGTTGTAACCAAAACTTACCCTATAATTACCAACGGCTGTGAGCGGAAATCCAACTCTGTAATTATAAACTTGATCAGTGCTGTTGTAAAGACACAAACCATAGACATAAGCACCATTTTGAGCTGAACCTTCTTCGATGTCCAATTGATTGTCATTTACAGATACAACTTCCCAGTCAGTAGCATTTACTCTTCTTTCAATAACGTATGAAAAAGCTATTTTGGTAGCTCCATTTGTTGTTTTATAAATGTCAACAGGAGTAGTTTGTCCCACCTCTGGAAGAAGACGAGGAATGACACCTTGAACATAAAAATAATCACCAGTAGAATAATTTGTTTGGTTTGAAAATGTAACCAAATTTGATGCATCAATATAAACTGTATTATAAAATCCATCATCGTTTGTATCACAACTTGTAAATATTGAGATTGCAAATAACAAAAATAAATATGCTGATTTTTTCATAACTTTTCTTTTAAAAACGGTAACCAAAATTAATTCCTACTCTCGAAATTTTATCAGGGCTTTTTTCAGTATTAATCAAATTATACCCATAACCTACCAATACTTCCATAGCAATACTTTCGCTAAAATACATTTTATAACCTACACATGCACCCAAAGCAATGTCAGTGTAGTTGCTAACTTTGGTAGCATAATAACCATTATTGTTTTCATCTATCAATCGAATAATTTCCTTGAAATCGCCACCATTATAAGATGCAAAAAATTCAGCAAAATAATATCTCGAAGCACTTTTGGATAAAGCATACCTAACATAAGGATTAAACTCATATTTAGGCATATTATTGATGTGTCCTTCTTCAAAATCTTGTTTTACTTTATCACTATTGGTGTAGCCAATATTTATTCCTGTAGAAAAATTATTTCCTAAAAAGCGTTCATAGCTTACGCTGATTTTTTTTGACATTATAGCCTCAAAAACATCAACTCTGAACTCATTTTTCTTACTTGAAATTCCGTTTTCTTGAGCATTTATAATACCCGAAATCAATAAAGCAACAATAAGTACTTTCTTCATGGTTTTCTATTCTTTTGAGCGAATATACTAAAATTTGTTTTGATAAAATGATAATCTCTAAATTATTCAAGTGTCAATGCACCAAGAATTTCCTCGTGCATAAATGGTCCACCAGGGTATTTTGCAGTATAATCCATATTCAACCAAATTTGCCCTCGCTCATCTACATGATAATGCAAATTTTGATTTTTACTTTCTTTTGGGAAAAGTACTTTTTTTATTAAATAGTTAGCTGCTTCTAGGTCTTTTCGGTTACCTATCAAAATTTCTGGATAGATGTGACCTTTTGTGTGAATTAGCCTTGGAACACCACCAATTGAGCGAATGCATGCTGCCATCAAAATAGAATGGTCATCGCAGTCACCAGAAAGATATTGTAATGACTCTGATGCAGTCGCAATATAATCTTTTCCTTTTGGGTCGCTAACATAATTCCAATTTGTGTTGATTTCTTTAAAAATAGCAAAGCATTGAATAAGAGTGTAGTATTGATTGTATTCTTTGGTTTTTTTGAAATATTTTGACGTTGCCATCAATGAAAAATTTCTCACCTTGGGATTGTCATATTCAATGGCTTTCAGGATTTTGTACTTATTTGGGAATGGCAAAAGTTTTGAAATAATAATGTCTTGCGGGTATGGATTTTCTTCCATTGAATACATCATGTATTTATAATCCTCAAAAACACTAACAAAACCATAACCACCAAAAATTGTTCCGTAGAGTAAGATGACTAAATAAACAAATATTCCAACTAAAGTTATTTTTCTAAAAAATCTGAATATGAAATGAAAAATGGCGATTATTATCAAAAAAAGGATAATTCTATCCAAGTGAATTGGCCACTCAAAGTCAACCAAATTTTGATGAGCAATTAGAAAAACAGGAATTGTTAGTAGAAAACTTAGTATAAATATAATTATACTGTCCCACGGACTTTTTACGCTAAGTTTACTCCGAACCTGTTCATACGTCAGATTGCCAATTTTCACCATAACAGGGAAGTTGCTAAAAACTATATGTTTTTTACTAGTTCAGCAAAAGTACCTTTTTTATCAATAATTTTTAATTCAAATAGCTGATTTTGAATTTTGTTTAACATTTTTTCTTCCAATGGTTTCTGCGACCATTTTGTTAAACGTAACCACTCGCGAATATCTTCAATTTTTTGGTGATATTTTGAAGCTAATGTTCTGTCAATACTAGGGATTTCTTTGAATTCTTGAGTAGTGTTATTAATTATTTCAAGTATCAACTCTATACTGCCTTCATTTTTTTCGAGAAATTCATTTCTAACGGCGATAACAAAACATGGCCATGGAGTAGGACAATCGGCAATTTTTCTAAAAACACCTTTGTCCACAAGTGGTTTGGTCATAAAACGTTCCCACATAAAATAATCTGATTCGCCTTTTGTTAAACTTTCTACAGCACCATCAATAGTATTTACTATTTCAAATTGCAGTTTTTCTGTATTCCAACCTTGATTATTGGCATTGACGTAAGCCATTAATTGTGAACCTGAACCAAGTCTTGAAATGGCAACTTTTTTATTCTCTAAATCTGAAAGTATTTTAAAATTTGAATTGGCTGCTACATGAATTCCCCAAATCAATGGACTTTCTACATAAACTTGTACAATTTTAGATGGATTTCCTGCATTGATGTCTTTTACAATTCCTTCTGATAAAATAACTGCAATATCGGTTTCGCCATCGCGAAGCATTTGACACATTTTTCCTGTGCCTTCAGGAACATCTGTCCATTGCAAATCTATGCCAACAGCTTCAAATTCCCCATTTTCAATACACAAATGCCAAGGCAAATTAAAATGTTCTGGAACGCCAGCTATTTTTACTGTTTTCATTTTTCGTATCAAGATTTTTACTTCGTATTTCTTCCCTCGTATTTCGTACTTTCCAATTGCCACCATTTCCAAATTACACCATCTTTATCTGGATAATCTTCCATGAATTGCATTCCACATTTGCTTAAAACTCTATTCGAAGCACCATTTTCTGCATGAGTATAAGCATTTATAATTTCAATTTTCATTTGATTAAAACCATAATCTAACCAAAATTCAGTTGCCTCAGTTGCATAACCTTTGTTCCAAAATTTTTCAGCAAGTCGATAACCATAGTCATAGAAATTGGTATTTCCGTTTTCTACATGATCGTTGATGTATTTTATTCCTGTCCAGCCAATAAATTCTTCAGTTTCTTTAAGAATAGTAGCAAAACGTCCAATCTTATTTTCATCATACTGTTTGTGAATGTACTCGATAATCTTAATGGTTTCACTAATATCTTGAGTTGGTTGTTGCCA
>ERZ795062.350-NODE-350-length-40596-cov-7.325818_pt1 | contig 40596 bp, 43 predicted proteins | sample MGYA00375146_ERZ795062 | MGnify/ENA primary metagenome ERZ795062 (study PRJEB30191, sample SAMN05720281) | activated sludge metagenome | isolation source: Anaerobic digester | place: USA | collected 2015-07-16 ...
AAGTCTTGGAGAAAAAATGAAGAAAGGCATGAAAAAAGGAGAAAAACCTGGAGACGGACAAGAAGGTGAGCAAGGTGAAAAGGAAGGACAAACTGGCAAAGAAGGACAAACAGGTAAAGATTCTTCAGGAAAAAGCGGCAAAAATGGTAAAAGTGGACAATCTGGTGGTAATGGAAATTCTCAAGGAAATAAAGATGGGGAAAATGGAGAAGATGGTGAAGGTGATGCAAAAGCTATAATGGAAATTTATAAAGAACAACAACAATTGAGAGAAGCTCTTCAAAAGGAATTGAATAAGCAAGGAATTGGTGGTTCAGGTCAAAACGCTGTTGATCAAATGAAGCAAATAGAAAAGCAACTTCTTAACAAAGGGTTCAATAACGAAACACTGCAAAAGGTTCTGAATTTAAAATATGAATTATTAAAACTTGAGAAAGCGGTTCAGCAACAAGGTCAAGATAAAAAGCGTCAATCTGAGACAAATAAAAAGGATTTTAATAATCAAACGAATGCTTTGCCAGAGAAACTCAAACAATATTTGAATAGTATTGAAATTTTAAATCGACAAGTATTACCTTTGCGCTCCAATTTTAACCAAAAGGTACAAGAATATTTTAAAAACAATGATTAGTTTTAATTACGAATGTGATTTCTCTCTTGAAAATGAAGATGTTTATTCAGCTTGGATTTCAAATGTTATTCAATCTGAAAACAAAAATATTGGAGAAATAAGCTACATTTTTTGTGATGATGAATACCTGCTTGAAATTAATAAGCAATATCTAAATCACGATTATTACACTGATATTATTAGTTTTGATTACACAGAAGCTGATGTTATAAGTGGTGATATTTTTGTTTCTATTGATAGAGTAAAGGAAAATGCTCTAGACTTTGGAGTTTCTTTTGATAACGAGTTGAAAAGAGTAATTATTCATGGTGTGCTTCATTTTTGTGGTTTTAAAGATAAATCCACTGAAGAAGAAGAAACCATGAGGTGTAAAGAAGAAGAAAAAATCAACATGTTCCACGTGAAACAATAAGGCATTCTTTTTTTTGTTCCACGTGAAACATTTATTTTAGAATATGTTTTTAGAAAAATATGATGTAATAGTTGTTGGTGCTGGCCATGCTGGTTGCGAAGCTGCTGCTTCAGCTGCCAATATGGGTTGTAAAACTTTATTGGTTACAATGAGCTTACAAAACATTGCTCAAATGTCTTGTAACCCTGCTATGGGAGGAATTGCTAAAGGCCAAATTGTTCGCGAAATTGATGCTCTTGGAGGATATTCTGGAATTGTTTCTGATAAAACAGCTGTTCAGTTTAAAATGCTCAACCAATCTAAAGGACCAGCAATGTGGTCGCCAAGATGCCAAAGCGACAGAATGCGTTTTTCTGAAGAATGGAGATTAATGCTTGAAAACACACCTAATCTTGATTTTTATCAAGAAATGGTTAAAGGACTTATTGTAAAAAACAATAAAGTTGAAGGTGTTGTTACCTCATTGGGAATTGAAATCAAATCAAAAACCGTTGTTTTAACTAATGGAACTTTTCTCAATGGATTGATTCATATTGGAGAAAAGCAATTTGGTGGTGGAAGAGCAGGCGAAAGTGCCGCTTACGGAATTACTGAAGATTTAGTGAAGTTAGGATTTGAGGCAGGTAGAATGAAAACAGGAACACCGCCAAGAGTTGATGGTCGTTCTCTAGATTATTCTAAAATGAGAAAAGAACCCGGAGATGCAAATCCTGCTAAGTTTTCATATTCAGATGTAACTAAGCCATTAACTCATCAAAAACTTTGTCACATGACCTATACTTCGCAAGAAGTTCATGATATTTTGAGAGAAGGTTTTGATAGAAGTCCAATGTTTAATGGTAGAATAAAGAGTATTGGACCAAGATATTGTCCTTCTATTGAAGATAAAATTAACCGCTTTGCTGATAAAGAAAGACACCAACTTTTCGTTGAACCCGAAGGTTGGAATACTGTTGAGGTTTATGTTAATGGTTTCTCAACTTCTTTGCCCGAAGATATCCAGTTCAAAGCGCTTCGTTCTGTAGCTGGTTTTGAAAATGTAAAATTTTTTAGACCTGGTTATGCTATAGAATATGATTATTTTCCTCCAACACAGCTGAAACATACGTTAGAAACAAAACTCGTTGACGGATTGTATTTTGCAGGTCAAATAAACGGAACAACTGGTTATGAAGAAGCTGCATCACAAGGATTAATGGCAGGAATTAATGCTGCTCTAAAAGTCAGAGAGCAAGAACCGATGATTCTAAGAAGAGATGAAGCATATATTGGCGTTCTAATAGATGATTTAATAACGAAAGGCACCGAAGAACCCTATAGAATGTTTACTTCACGAGCAGAATATAGAACATTGCTTCGTCAGGACAATGCCGATTTTCGATTAACGCCAAAATCTTATGAAATTGGTTTAGCTTCTGAGTCCAGAATGAAAAGAATGGAGTATAAGTTTGGAGAAAGTGATAAAATGGTTGATTTTTTCAAAGAAACTAGCTTAACGCCAGATGAAGCTAATCCTATTTTGATTGAAAACGGAAGTTCACCAATGGTTCAATCAGATAAAATGTTCAAAGTTTTTTCTCGTCCGCAAATAGAACTAAGCGATATAGTGAAATTTGAAAAGGTGAAAAACTATATTTCTGAGAATAATTTAGATGATGAAATAGTTGAACAAGCAGAAATTCAAGTTAAATATTCTGGCTACATTGAAAAAGAAAGAAATAATGCCGAAAAACTAACAAGACTTGAGGAAATGAAAATACCAGATAATTTTGATTATCACAAAATCAAATCGATGTCTATAGAAGCAAAGCAGAAACTATCTAAAATTCGTCCAATTACGATTTCTCAAGCTTCTAGAATAAGTGGTGTTTCTCCAGCGGATATATCAGTTTTATTAATACACATGGGAAGATGATTTTTGGTACGAAGTACGAGGTTAGAAGTACAAATTTAAAAGTCCGTATTTCGTACCTCTAACCTCGTATTTAAAAATGTTTCACGTGAAACTAATTTTAAAAACCCTTATAAACAAAGCAATTTCATGAGTTTTAAGAACAATATTTTTTTTAATAAAGTAAAAGATTTTTCGGTTTCAAAAGAAATTTTTGATCTCCATTACAATCCTGAATATGATATGTTGATTACTTTCCCGAAGCCAACTTTGGAAAAATTACCTTCTTATTATGAAAGTGAAGATTATATTTCCCATACCGATGGAAAACGCTCAATTTTTGAAAAAGTGTATCAATTAGTTAAAGGATATGCTATTAAGAATAAATTAAAAACAATAAGCTCTTTTTCATCAAAGGGAAATTTACTTGATATTGGAGCTGGAACTGGAGAATTTCTTATTGCAGCTAAGAAAGATGGATGGAATATAATGGGAATTGAACCTAGCGAAAAGGCAAAAAATATTGCAAAATCAAAAGGAGTTCAGTTTTCAAATGACTTGGCTTCTTTACCAGATCATTCTTTCGATATTATCACAATGTGGCATGTTTTAGAACATGTTCCCGATTTAAACAATCAAATTGCTGAACTTAAAAGGCTTCTAAAACCTGATGGAACTATCTTTATAGCTGTACCAAACTTCAAATCATTTGACGCTAAATATTATCAAGAATATTGGGCAGCGTTTGATGTTCCAAGGCATCTTTGGCACTTTTCAAAGAAATCAATAAAACTTCTATTTGCTGAAAAAGATATGAAATTAATAGACGTTTTACCAATGAAATTCGACAGCTATTATGTAAGCTTGCTTTCTGAAAAATATAAAAATGGAAGTATGAATTTTATTAAAGCATTATGGGTTGGTTTTAAATCTAATCAATTTGCAAAAAGTAAAAAGGAATATTCTTCTCATATATATGTTATCAAGAATTAAGAAATTACTTAAAAATTTAGCTTTAGCTCAATTTAAGGTAATTCTAATCATAATTACAACAGTACAGTAATATTTACATACTTATACTAAAAAAATATTTTTACTTTTGCCCAATAATTATTCACGATGAAAAAAACAATTTTAATCCTTTCACTAGCACTAGCAGTTATTGCATGTGAAAAAAAGACTGAAACCAAAGAATTCAAAACAGCTTACATTGATACAGCTAAATTGATGGAAGAATCAACAGAAGCGAAAGATATAGAGGCGAAATATAAAGACAAATCTAAAGTTATGGGAAGTCAGCTTGAAGCGGAAGTTTCAAAGTTTCAAAGTGAAGCGGCTAATTTCCAGAAGAATGCACAAGCAAATGGTATGGCTTGGGCTCAACAAAAAGGTGCTGAGCTTCAAAAAAAGGAACAGCAATTAACTTATGCTCAACAAGCTATGCTTAGACAACTACAGGAAGAAAGCGGCGTTGAGTTAGATTCTCTTGTTAGTTCCTACAGAAAAGTTATCAAAGACTATGGAAAGGAAAAAGGATTTGATTATATCTTTGGAACTGGTGAAGCAGCTTCTGTTTTATACGCCAAAGACAATTATGACATTACAAAAGATGTTATTAAACTTGTAAATGAAAAGTACAAATCTTCTGATAAAAAAGATGAAGCAAGTACTGAAAAGAAATAATTTTAAAACCGGTTTTAAGCCGGTTTTTTTATTTTAGCTCAACCAAAAAACGGCTAATACAGATGGAATAAAATAAATTGCAATTGTTCTTGCTCCATCATAATCTTTAGCTAATCTTTGTCCAAAAAGCATGATAATCAATGTTATAGAAGAAAAAATAGCGCCATAATAACCAAATGTTCTTCCTCCATTTACAAACAATTCCACACATCCAACCAAAGATAAAATTCCAGTGATTATTTCTAATACGACTAATAAACCTAAAGCTAAAGGGATGTGATTTTTTAAAATCGTTTTCGAAAAATGAGATTTTAACCACTCAACATTTCCTTTCCAATCAAAAACTTTATCATAGCCAGATTGAATAAAAGTTATGGCTATAAAAATCAATACCAAAATAGAAGCTGAATTATTCATAAGTTTTATTTTTTGTGAATCAATCTAGTTAGTTTTATTGATAAATCTGTCAAAATTATTTTTGAGTTGCCATTTCTTTCAATGTGATAAATAGCTTCAGATAATTCTTTGAAAATTTCAACAATATTCTCGCCAGTGACGTATTCTGAAAATTTTTCGAACTTAAAACCATCTACATTTGGTTCGATATACACCAATTTTTCAGATTGATAATTCAACAGCAGCGCTTGTCTAAACATTGAAATACAATAATTTAAAAATTGCTTCTGTTTTTCTCTTCCCAATGAGGCAACTTGTTCACTCCAAGATATTAATTCATTAACAGAAGAAGGATTTCCTTTTGCTCTAAAAGCAGTTCTAACCCAAGTTACAAACCAATTCTCAAATATTTTATCATCATCATCTGGTTCAAGAAGTTGCAGAGCTCTATTGTAATTTCCTTGTGATTGATGTGCAATTTTATATGCTAAATTATTATCAACCTGATGTTTAGCGACCAATTCGTTGGCAATAATAGCTTCAGGCAAAGGATTGAAATTGATAATTTGACATCTAGATTTTATGGTTTGAAGCAAATCTTCTTCATTTTCCGAAACAAGAATTATCAATGTTTTGTCGGTAGGTTCTTCTAGCAATTTCAATAATTTATTAGAAGCTGAAATATTCATTTTTTCGGCCATCCAAATAATCATTATCTTGTAACCTCCATTGAAAGATTTTAATGATAATTTCTTTATAATTTCTGTAGCATCATCAACTCTTATTTCTCCTTGTTTGTTGTCTATTCCCAATATTTTGTACCAATCCATAAGACTTCCATAAATATTTTTGGAAAGGAAATCACGCCAATTATCCAAGAAATCAGAACTTTTCGGGTTCTTTTTTACATCGTCATTTGTCGTATTAGGAAAAATAAAGTGCAAATCTGGATGAGAAAAAAAACTATTCGAGAGAACATTGTTTTCAGAATTCAAAATACTGTTTGCATATGCAACAGCCATAGCCAAATTGCCGCAGCCTTCTGGACCAACAAATAATTGAGCATGAGGAATTCTTCCTAACCGAACACTTTCTTTCAAATGACTTTTGATGTGCTCTTGACCTAATATTTCTTCAAATTGCATAAGCAAATATACTTATTTTGGATTATAGATTTTTAAACTCAATGCTATAAATACTCATCATCAAAAACATAATTATTTGATAAAAAGCATATTATATCTTAATAATTTCTTAAAAATAACCGCCAAAAGGCTAAAAATAATCGATGAAAAATAAATTTGTTATCTTTGCAAAAATCTGAATTCTTTTTATAAACCAAATGAAAACAATTAACGACTTCAATTTTAAAGACAAAAAAGCCATTATCAGAGTAGATTTTAATGTTCCTCTTGATGATAATTTCAATGTAACCGATACTAATAGAATTGAAGCAGCAAAACCTACTATAGATAAGATTATTGCTGATGGCGGAAGCGTAATTTTGATGTCACATTTGGGCAGACCAAAAGGTAAAGAAGAAAAATATTCATTGAAACATATTGTTTCAAAGACCGCAGAGGTGTTAAAAAACCCTGTAATATTTGTTGATGATTGTAGAGGAGTTCATGCAAAAAATGCTGTTGATAGCCTGAAACCAGGAGAAATTTTATTACTCGAAAACTTACGTTTTTATGCTGAAGAAGAAGCTGGAGATGTAGAATTTTCGAAAGAACTGGCTTCATTTGGCGATATTTATGTTAACGATGCTTTTGGAACTGCACATAGAGCTCATGCTTCTACAACCATAATTGCTCAGTTTTTCCCTGAAAATAAATGTTTTGGACTGCTTTTGGCTAAAGAAATAGATAGTTTGAATAGAGTTTTGAACAATTCTGTGAAACCAGTTACCGCTGTTCTTGGAGGTTCAAAAGTTTCCTCAAAAATAACTGTTATAGAAAATATTTTAGACAAAGTAGATCACATGATTATTGGTGGTGGAATGACATTTACCTTTGTAAAAGCATTGGGTGGAAATGTGGGAGATTCAATTTGTGAAAATGACAAGCTAGACTTGGCTTTAGATATTTTGGCAAAAGCCAAAGCAAAAAATGTTCAGATTCACATTCCGGTTGATGTTGTTGCTGCTAATTCTTTTTCTAATGATGCAGAAACAAAAATTGTAGATGTTCGTCATATTCCTGATGGTTGGCAAGGTTTGGATGCAGGTCCAAAATCTCTTGAAAACTTTAGAAAAGTTATTAATGAAAGCAAAACAATACTTTGGAATGGACCATTGGGAGTTTTTGAAATGGAAAATTTTGCAAAAGGAACCATTACTCTTGGTGATTATATCGCAGAAGCTACTGCTAACGGAGCATTTTCTCTAGTTGGTGGCGGTGATTCGGTGGCAGCAGTAAAACAATTTGGTCTTGAACCAAAAATGAGCTATGTATCTACTGGTGGTGGAGCAATGCTCGAAATGCTAGAAGGAAAAGTGCTTCCAGGAATAGCAGCAATTTTGAATTAAAAGTTAATTTTTATAATAATTTGGTTCTAAATACGTTAAGACTTTAGAGCATTTAGATAAAATAAAAAATACCACAAATATGAAGGATAGAATTTTTAAAATTTCTACGTTAGCCTTGTTGTTAATTGGTCATGTGTCTATGGCTCAAGATACAATCAAGCCTGTAGCCGTTCAAAAAGTTCCTTTAACAAAAAAACAAGTTCTTGATTCCATAAAAGCTACATTTGTCCAAGATAAAATGGCCTCTTGTATCGATAGTATGTGGATGAAAGAATTGGCGAGTTTAGATTTATACAATGAATTGACATTAGATATTAAAAACATTAATGTTGATGAAAAGGTAGATTATGAACTTCCAACGGAACTTTTGAAAGAAAGGTTAAGAAAACTTGATGAAAAATCAGCGTTCAACATTGAATACAACGTTGGTTTAGAAAATGTTATCAAATCTTTTTTAAAAAATAGAAAACGCGCTTTTGAGAGATTAATGGGAGTTTCACAATTTTACTTCCCTTTGTTTGAAGAATCTCTTGCGGCACAAAATATTCCACTAGAGATAAAATACTTGTCTGTTGTAGAGTCAGCTTTGAATCCTAGAGCAGTTTCAAGAGTTGGTGCTACTGGTTTATGGCAGTTCATGTATCAAACAGGTAAACAATATGGGCTAGATATAAATACCTATGTTGATGAAAGAAGCGATCCTTTAAAATCTAGTAATGCGGCAACTCAATACATGAAAAACATGTATGCAATTTTTGGTGATTGGGATTTGGTTTTAGCTTCTTATAATTCTGGACCAGGAAATGTTGCAAAAGCCATTAGACGTTCAGGAGGAAAGCAAAATTATTGGAATATTAGAAAATATTTACCAAAAGAAACTCAAGGTTATCTGCCGGCTTTCCTTGCTACAATGTATATATTTGAATACCACAAAGAGCATGGAATAAAACCAGATAGAGCTGTTGCCAACCATTTTGCAACAGATACAATTCTTATAAAAAATTCAATGACTTTCAAACAAATCTCTGATTTGCTCGATGTTTCGGTTGCTGAATTACAGTTTCTTAACCCTTCATACAAAAGAGAAGTTGTTCCTTTTGTTACAGGTGAAGAGCATTACTTGAGACTTCCTATTGATAAAATTGCATTATTCACCTCAAATGAGGAAAAAGTATATGCATACATAAAATATGAAGAAAACCTTAGAGAAAAACCATTCCAATTACAAACATTATTGGCAAGCAATGACTCTACTGCTACAAAAGTTTCAAGAGTTAAGTATCACAAAGTGAGGAAAGGCGATAGTTTAAGTGAGATTTCAGATCGATATGGTGTTACAATGGCACAGTTGAAAAAGTGGAATCATTTGCGAAACAACAAAGCACCATTAGGTAGAAACCTGAAAATCTATACCAAAGAATCTATTGCTACAGAGGAATCACAAGCTATTGCTGTGAAAGAAATCAAGCAAACGAAACAAGGTGTTGACACAACTTCTACTAAATCACAACAAACTATTGCAACTGTCGATAGAAATGAGAAGACTTACAAGGAAGAAAAAGTAATCAGCTACAAAGACGTTACTAAATTCTATAAAGTTAAAAGAGGAGATAATTTGAGCGAAGTTGCCGATAAAAACGGTGTGACTATTGCAGAAATCAAAAAATGGAATAAAATAAAAGGGAACAATATTAACGCTGGAGCTAATCTGAAAATTATTAAAAACGAAAGAATAGTTACTACAGTTAGAAAAGAAATAAAACAAAATAAACCAGTTATTGAAAAACAATCAGAAGAAATTGCTGATGTTCAAAACAATAATGATGAAAACCCAAGCGATTTTTATGTTGTTCAAAAAGGAGATAACTTGTTAACTATTGCTAAAAAATTCAATGTAAAAGTTGAAGATTTAAAAGAATGGAATAAGTTAAATGATGCTAATATCAAGTTAGGTTCAAAATTATCTTTGATACATCAAGACGAAGAAGAAAATAACGATGTTGCTGAACAATCATCACCTGTTACTGAAACCAAAACAGTAGAATATGTTATTAAAAGTGGTGATAATCTTGGAAACATTGCAAAAAAATATAATGTATCTATCTCCGATTTAAAAGATTGGAACAATATAGAAGACAACACGGTTAAAATTGGTGATAAAATGATTGTTTCTAAGAAATTAATTGTTGTTGCCAATTCTAAACCAAACAAAAAAGAAGAAATCGCCAATAATGATAGAAACAATGTTAAACATTATCTAGTTAAAAAAGGTGATTCGCTTTTCAGCATTGCAAAAAAATATCCTGGAGTTACAATCTCAGATATTAAAAAGTGGAATGGTATCAAGAATGAAAGTTTAAAACCGGGAATGAAATTAAAAATTAACGGATAAATAGTAAAATCTTCCATAAATTTGGGTTTTATTTCATCATCATGAATAAAACCCTTTTTTTTTGGATTTTTTTGATACTTTCTAGCTCTTGCCAAAAAAAGACAGATTCTTACAGTCAAGAGGATTCGAAAGCGGTAAATACTATTTCGGTAATTATAGACGATCAACTATGGAATTCAGAAGTTGGAGATAGTATTAGAAATAAATTTGCTTCGCCTGTGCTTGGATTGCCTCAAGAAGAACCTCTTTTTACTTTAAAACAATATCCAGCTAAGCTTTTTGAAGGATTTTCTACAGGAAGTAGAAACATGATTATCATTAAAAAAGGAAACTTCAACAGATACGAAATGCGTGTTAATGAATTTTCAACCCCACAAAACACCATACATATTACTGGAAAATCTACTGACGAAATTCTATTTTTGTTAGAAAAGCACTATCAACAAGTGATAAAAAAAATGAGAGATGCTGAAATATCTGAATGTCAGAAGATATTTTCGGATTCATTAATTGACACAAAAAAAATCCAAAACAAATTCAATATTGAACTCTCCATACCTTTCGGGTACGAAACAGTTTTATCCAGAAAAAAACTCATTTGGCTCAAAAAAGAAATCACCAGCGGAAATGTTAGTTTGTTGATTTATCAAATTCCTTACAATTATATTCACAATTCAAAAGCAGTGACTGATATTGTTAGAACCCGAGATTCTATTGGTAAACTCTACATAAAAACTCGTGGTTCAAAAACGAAAATGATAACAGACGAAGCATATTCGCCATATTTCAGCAAAACAGATGTTGGCGGTAATATTGCATTTGAAACAAAAGGAACTTGGTTAATGAAAAACGACTACATGTCTGGTCCGTTTATTAATTATGCTATTAAAGATAAAAAAAACAACAGAATTATTGTTCTTGAGGGATTTTGTTATGCTCCATCAAAGGAAAAAAGAGATTTAATGTTTGAAGCAGAAGCAATCATAAAGACAATAAAAATTTCAAAATAAAGCAAAATGTTATTAGAATGGAAAACTAAGCGATTTGAGACACTTTCTTTAGAAGAACTATATCAAATCTTAAAACTAAGAAGTGAAGTCTTTGTGGTGGAGCAAAACTGCGTTTATCTCGATATTGATGACAAAGACAAGAAAGCATTACATGTTTTGGGTTCACATGATGGAAAAATTATTGCCTACGCAAGATTATTCAAACCAAACGATTATTTTGAAGAAGCTTCAATAGGAAGAGTAGTTGTGCATGCTGATGGTAGAAACAAAAAAATAGGACATATACTAATGCGAGAAGCTATTGAAAGCATTAGGCATTATTTTAGGGAACATAAAATCACCATCTCGGCTCAATTATACTTGAAAAGTTTTTATGAAAGCCATGAGTTTATCCAAACCAGTGATGTATATCTAGAAGATGATATACCACACATACAAATGAAAAGGATTTAGACTTTAGATATTACTAATTCTACTCTTCTATCATATTCCGCTCCTTTGCCAAGTGGAACTGTATTTCCGTATCCTTTGAAGGTCATACGAGTTTTAGATATTCTTTTGAAAATTAAATATTTGTATACAGCTTCAGCTCTGTTGGTAGAAAGAGCTCTTTTTCGTGTATCTCTATCGATGGCTTCTTTTTGATATGGCGGCGTACAACAAACATGTCCTTGTATTTCAAATTCAAGGGTTTTATATTTGAATAATTGCTTGGCAATTTTATCTAATTCTGCTTTAGCTTTAGGCGTAAGCTTACTACTTCCTCTATCAAATAAAATGTTATCCAAATATATGTGATCACCAACAATATGCTTTTTTTGAATGGAATTATAAAAACCAGGAATTTCGATTTTAGGCAACGGTTTCAAGTTCATCACCACATCAACACGACGGTTTTTTGAGCGTTTTTCGGGAAGGTTTTCTACGATATCATCGTCAATCAATATTCTTCCTTTTCCTTCTATGGTTACAATAATTTTGTTTTTTATACCGCTTTCAATCATTTTATTTTGAATAACAGTAGCTCTTTTGGTCGAAAGTTTATAATTGTATGCTTCTTTGCCAACATCATCAGTATAACCAAAAATTTGAATTGATTCAATTCTTGTAGAATCTATAGCTTTAACAAACTTTATCAATTCATCGCCTTGCTTATCATCGAGATTGAATTTATCAAAATCAAAATAAACGGAGTGGACAACTTCTTCTTGTGCATGAACAAAAAGGCTTAAAAACAGAATGGGCAAAAATCGAAGGTATCGCATTATTTTTTCAAAATTTTGTTATACTCTAGAGAATTATTGAGCAAAGCTACAGCTTTTTTAATTTCAGAATTGTTTTTTGTATAATATTGATACAATCCTTCTTTGTATTGATATCTTTTGATGATTTCGTCTAACAGTAGGTTTTTTATCTCTTTGGCATTTTTATCAATCAAGTGTTCTTCGCTTTTTTGTAAAGAGTTTAATAAAGCTTGATATTCCAAGGTTATTTCGGAATCTATTTTTTCTTTTTTAGCTTTTTCTAGCATGTTTTTCAATGCAACTTCGGTTTCGGTATCAAAATCTATTTTTTCTTTTTTGATAAATGCTTTGAAATCTGCTAAATCTGCTTCAGAAATGGTTGGGATTTTATCGCCCAAGTTTGGATTTTTGTAATAATAGTTAGTTACATAATTGAAAATAGCTTCATTTTTAATCAAAGCTTCAGCTATAGAACTTTGCTTGGTTTCTTCTAGTTCAACATCGGGCAAAATTCCTCCACCATCATAAACGGTTCTTCCATTTTTTGTTTTGAAAGCGTTATAATTTTTTTCTTCTGTTCTAGTTGCTTTTCCGTTTTTGTCTTTTTTTGAATAATTCAAAGCTTGAATACATCTTCCCGAAGGTGTATAATATCTCGAAATAGTCACTTTTACTTGAGTTCCGTAGCTCAAATCAAAAGGACGTTGCACTAATCCTTTTCCAAAACTTCTGCTTCCTACAATAACTGCTCTATCTAAATCTTGCAAAGCACCCGAGACAATTTCTGAAGCCGAAGCACTTTTTCCATCTACAATTACTACCAATGGAATTTCGGTATCTACTGGTTCTCTATTTGTTTTATAGGTACTGTTGTACTTATCATTTTTAGATTTTGTGGTAACAATAATTTCACCTTTTGGAACAAAAAGATTACAAATATTTACAGCTTCATTCAATAATCCACCAGGATTTCCTCTAAGGTCAAGAATAATTTGAGTTGCGCCTTCGCTTTTCAATTTTTCTAAAGCTTCTTTGGTTTCTGAAGATGCTTTTTTATTAAATTGTGATAAAACAATATATCCAGTTTTTTCATCTATTTTCCCGAAAAAAGGAACAGCTTTTAGCTCTACTTCGTCTAATACGATTTGAGCATTCATCGGTTTTCCTTGACGAAGAAATTTGATGTCTATCTTGGTGTTTTTGCTTCCTTTCATTAGCTGAGAAGCATCATCTTTGAAATCTGAAAGCAAAACATCGCCAATTTGAATTATTTCGTCGCCAGCTTTTAAACCAGCTTTATCTGCAGGATAACCTTTGTAGGGTTCTTTGATAATGATTTTATCATCTTTGCGAGTAATCATCGCTCCAATTCCTGTGTATTCGCCAGTGTTATTAATCTTAAATTTAATTACATCCTGTTCGTTGAAGAAATTTGTATATGGATCAATATCAGCAAGCATTGCTTTTATTGACTTGTCCATCAGTTCTGCGGGATTTGTTTCATCAACATAATTTTGATTGACCGTTTTATATACGTTGGTGAAAATTTCAATCTGTTTTGCGATTTCAAAAAAATCATCTTTGAAACTAACACCAATAAACAAGAACCCAAATAAAACAGCGGGAATTATATATCTTTTTTTAGTTCTAATTTTCATCTTTTTCATTGTCTTTGTGAATAGTAGCGTTAAATTTTTCGAAAAGCTGAATGGTTTTTTGATTGATTTCTTCAAAACGTAATTTCTCTTTGGTTTGGTATAAAAACATAAAGCAATATTTTTTTTCTAAACCGCTGGTTAGTAAATCCTTATTCAATCGATAACATTCTCGAAGAACACGTTTAAAATAATTTCTATCGACTGCATTCTTAAAATGTTTTTTTGAAACAGAAACGCTTATTTTTATATTAGAATTGTTTTCAAAATCAACTTGATAATAAACCAATCGCAAAGGATATTTGCTTACTGATTTTCCTTCTGTGAAAAGGGTTTCGATAAGTTTTTTGCTTTTGAGTTTTTCATCTTTAGAGTAAGTAAAAGGCATACTTAATCATTGTAAATATTATAAACAAATTTCACTTCGTTATAGTTGATGTAAAATTGCATTCGGTTATTTTCTTTCTTTTTAGTAATGATAAAAATGGTGCATTTAGAAAATTTATTATCAACACATTCAAATGGAACAATATTTACTTCATCATTATCTTGAATTTCACCATATGATTTTATCTTAAATGACTGAACTTCTGCCGAGTTAACAACGATTAGATTTTTTTTTGCATCAACGGTAATTAGAACATTTGTTTTAACAAAATCTGACCATTCGTTCCATGAACCTTTTTCATCTTTGTCGGTAAAACTAACGCTACTTGTTTTAAAACGAATAGGTTGTGAATATGCTTTTTGGAAACCTGTTCCTAGAATAAATAGAACAATCAGTATTTTGAAGTATTTCATGGTTTAATTATTTGTGGTAAATCTACAAATTCTATTCCAAAATAAAAAAGCACTCTTCATGAGCGCTTTATTTAGTTATTTCAAAAGAATTGTTTTCTAGTTTTATATCAGCCATAAAACCATTTGGGTCAATACTTATCTTTTTTATTAACGATTTTGATTTTGGAATACTAAATGTAAATGTTGGTTCAGCCCAAGCCCAATCTTTCAAAACGGTTCGTTTCATTTCTGGAGTTGGGTTTTCTTTTTCAAAAAACATCATACGCAAAGGAATGTAAAAACTTTCTTTTGCTCCATCAACATATTCAACAACCAAATCGATAGGCATTGGCATTCTTCCTATTCTTTCAAGAGTAATATTGGTTGAAGAATTTGCTTCAGAAACATCCTTGATGCTGTAATCAATGGTATTGGTGGTTTGTGTCCAATCTGTTAAATACCAGTCAAGTTCTGCTCCAGAAACTCGTTCAGCAGTTCGCTTAATGTCGTTTGGCGTTGGATGTTTGAATTTGAATTCATCAAAGTAGCGTTTCAAAGTCTTCATAGTGTTTTCTTTCCCAATCAAATAAATTAATTGTGAAAGAAAAAGTTCTCCTTTGCTATACGAACAAATGCTATAAACAGAGTTCAAATCAAAACGATCAGAATGCGTAGAAAGCGGTTGTTCTTTTCCTGAATTTGCCAAATTTAAATAACTTTTGTAAGAGCCAACAAATGGGTTGACAGCTTTCTTTTCCGCCATTTCATTCAGCACTAAATCTTCAATAAATGACGTGAAACCTTCATCCATCCATCCATGTTTACTTTCGTTGCTTGCCAGAATATGTTGAAACCACGAGTGTCCAAACTCATGAGCAATTAACCCAACAAAACCATCGAGTTTACCTTCGCCAACAACCAAAGTACACATGGCATATTCCATTCCGCCATCGCCACCTTGAATGACAGAATATTGCTTATAAGGATATTTGCCAATGTTTTTATTGTAAAAATCCATTATTTGTGAAGTTTTGGGTTGTGCTTGCTTCCAAACATCAATAATGGCAGGATTGTTTTTGTAAAGAAAATGTAGTGTTACACCATCTGCTCGAACCAATTTGTCGTGAATGTAATTTTTATCGGCAGCCCAAGTAAAATCGTGAACATTTGGAGCAATAAAATGCCAAGTAAGTGTTTTTTGTTTTTTTGGAATGCTGACTTTTACACCATCATCTTGATAGTTGTAACCTATTTCATTTCCGTTTTGTAAGTATCCACTTCCGCCAAGAATATAATTTTTATCAATAGTAATTTTTACATCAAAATTTCCCCAAACGCCATGAAATTCCCTTGCAATATATGGATCAGCATGCCAACCTTCAAAATCAAATTCAGCAATTTTTGGATACCATTGTGCCATCGATAGTTCTATGCCTTCGTTATTATTTCTCCCAGAACGACGAATTTGAACAGGTACTTGTCCTTCGAAATCAAGCGTGAAAGTTGTACTTGTTTTGGGTAGAATTGGCTTTGCCAAAGTCACTTCAAGAATAGTTCCTTTTTCTTTTATTGTTGATGAAATTCCGTCTTGTTCAAAGTTTGAAATGTGCAAAAAACCAATTTCGTTTGGTTTAAGTTTGGCAATTCTACTCTCTTTAATCTCTTTTCCGTCAGCAGTTTTTACTTTGTTTACCATTCGACCATCTGGATCTTTTATGTTTTGTAAACGAATATCCATTTCGCTTCCAGGTTGGAAAGCATTATTGTATAAATGGTAGAAAACTTTTTTTAAAGTATCATTCGAGTTATTAGTGTAAATGAGTTCTTGTTTTCCTTTGTATTGATAGGTTTTTACATCCATTGAAACCTCCATTTTGTAATCTGCTTTTTGTTGCCAATATTGATTAGATTGACTAAATGCCAAGAAAGGAATAAAAAATAGTAATGATAAATACCTCATTTTAAGTTTATAATTTTGGGTTGGTTTTTAGTTCTTTTGACATTTCTTCTGCCATTTTCAAAGCATTGTAAGCGTTCACAATTTTTCCTGAAACACAAGCTTCTGAAAACTTTTTTGTTTCACCATTTTCACCAACACTTACTACCAAGTCAATTGGAGTTCCAGATTGCATGATGATTTGTTTTACTTGTGAAGCTTTCAGATTTGGGTAATATGAACGTATCAATGCAGCAACTCCAGCAGCATTTGGCGAAGCCATAGATGTTCCTTGTTCGTATTTATATTTATTTTCGGGAATAGTGGCATAAATTTTTACACCTGGAGCAAAAACATCAACATTTGTGGCACCAAAATTTGAAAAATCGGCAACCATTTTATCTCCATAATTGTGGTTAATTGCACCAATTGTAATTACATTATTGGCAAACTCTTTTCCTTCAATTTCATCTGTTGGAAAATTTGGCTCAACATCAATATTTTTTGAATCATTTCCTGCTGCATGAACAATCAAAACATCTTTACTTTCAGCATATTTTATAGCATCAAAAACCCAATCTTTATGAGGCGAATAGTCTTTTCCAAAACTACCATTGATGACTTTTGCTCCATTATCAACTGCATATCTAATGGCTAAAGCAATATCCTTGTCATATTCATCTCCATTAGGAACAGCTCTAATAGGCATAATTTCAACATTTGTGGCAACACCAACACCACCAATTCCGTTATTTCTAAGCTGAGCAATTATACCAGCAACATGAGTTCCATGTGACGAATCTTTTCTTGACTTCGAATAAACTACATTGTTTCCATATTTTTTTGTGCTAAGATCATCCGCATTATCGCCAAGAATTTTTCTTCCATCGAAGTCTTTGTTGAGGTTGTAATTCAATTGATCGTAAACGTAATCTTTAAATTCTTCTAATTCTGTTCTAAAATTTTCACCAGTATCTTCTGCATAAGCTAGCAAGATTCTTTTGCTTTGAAAAAGTTCATATTTTACAGAAGCAACATCTTTCAGTTCTTGAAGAGTGTAGCTTTCTTTTTTTAAATATTCACGGATAGTTTTATCTGCTTTTACAAGCATGTCAACAGGTTCTTTGTATTGAATTATTTCATTGTATTTTTTTTCATAATCTGCTAACGCCTTCTTGTAGGTTTCAGAACCATCATCGCCTTTTTTTAGAATTCTAACAAACTCATAATTTTCTAAATTAGATTCTCCAAGGAAATTCCATCCATGTACATCATCAACAAAACCGTTTTTATCATCATCTTTTTTGTTGTTTGGAATTTCTTTTTTGTTTGTCCAAATAACAGGCTTCAAATCGGGATGATTAATGTCAACACCAGAGTCGATGACTGCAACGATAACTTTATTCCCTTTTTTATCTTTCAAGAGTTCATTGTAGGCTTTGTCAACACTCATTCCTGGTATAGAGTCTTTCAATAAATCTAGATGACTCCAGCGTTGAAGTTCTATTTCGCCCAGCGAGTCTTTTTTAACTTGATAAGATGCCGAAGATTGGGCTAATGCCAAAGATGTTGTAAACGATAACAATAAAATTGCACCTGTTCTTTTCATTTTGAAATGTTTTTGGAGTAAAATAATAGCAAAAAATATTTAAAATAATCCCAATTAACACTAAATTAAGACATCTTCGCAACGAAAAACTTCTTTCATTCGAACTCCTTTTTCAGTCATTTCAACAGTTATAATTTGATTGTGTGCATCGTGTTCTAACCAAAGAAAATAGTTGTTTTCAGCAGCTGAGGTTAAGAATTTAGATTTTTCGGGCATAGTCAACAATGGTCTTGTATCATATCCCATAACATAGGGTAATGGTAAATGACCAGCAGTTGGTATTAAATCGGCACAAAAAACAATAGTTTTATCCTTGTATTTTATGTGAGGAATCATCATTTTTTCTGTATGCCCATCAACATAGAAAATATCAAAATTCATTTCTTTTGAAAAACCAAAATCACCATTTGGTCTTTGTATAAAGTTTAATTGACCGCTTTCTTGCATTGGCAAAATATTTTCCGAAAGGAAAGAAGCTTTTTCTCTTGCATTTGGCTTTGTTGCCCAATCCCAATGATTATCATTTGTCCAAAATTTAGCATTTTTGAACGCCACTTCATAACCTGTTTTATCTTGGTTCCAATTTACACTTCCGCCACAGTGGTCAAAATGTAGATGCGACATGAAAACATCGGTCACATCATCGCGATGAAAACCATGTTTTGCTAATGAGTTGTCCAATGACTCATTTCCCCAAAGCGAATAATAACTAAAAAATTTCTCCGATTGTTTGTTGCCCATTCCAGTGTCAATTAATATTAATCGATTTCCATCTTCAACAAGCATACAACGTGCTGCAATATCAATAAGATTATTTTCATCGGCAGGATTGGTTTTATTCCAAATAGTTTTTGGCACAACGCCAAACATTGCTCCACCATCGAGTTTAAAATTTCCAGCTTCTATGGGATAAATTTTCATATTTTTTAGTCTAATTGTTAAACGGATTGCAAATTATAAAATTTAACCTTTTTTAAACCACGTTTTATAAAGATTTTCTATCTGAATATAGTTATAAAAATGTTAGGTTTGGTTGAAAAATCTATTTTATGAATTATCTTTGCCGTTAATTTAGACAAAATCAAAATAATAAATTAAAGACAAATAATAGAAGTTATGATAAAAGTATCTGAATCAGCTAGTAAAAAAATTGTCTCCATGATGGAAGAAGACGGTTTTAACGCTGCTACTGATTATGTTCGTGTTGGCGTAAAAAGTGGTGGTTGCTCAGGTTTGTCTTATGAACTAAAATTTGACAAAGAAATAGGAGAAAGCGATAAAGTTTTTGAAGATAATAATGTGAAAATAGCTGTTGAGAAAAAATCTTTTTTGTATTTAGCTGGAACTATTCTAGAATATTCAGGAGGTTTAAATGGAAAAGGATTTGTTTTTAATAACCCAAATGCAACAAGAACTTGTGGATGTGGGGAATCATTTTCGTTATAGAAAAATATGGCAAAATATACTGAAGACGATTTAAAAGTCGAATTAGAAAATAAAGAATACGAATACGGATTCTACACCGAACTAGATTCGGAAACGTTTCCTGTGGGATTGAACGAAGACATTATTCGTGCTATTTCTCAAAAGAAAGACGAACCGCAATGGATGACCGATTGGCGTATTGAGGCATTCCGCGCTTGGCAAGAAATGGAAGAACCAGAATGGGCCAACGTGCAGTATGATAAACCCGATTTTCAAGCCATTTCTTATTATTCAGCTCCAAAAAAAGCAGATCCGAATAAAACGCTTGACGATGTTGATCCCGAACTTCTGGCGATGTACAAAAAACTCGGGATTTCCATCGACGAACAGAAAAAAATGAACAATATCGCTATGGATATTGTAGTCGATTCGGTTTCGGTGGCAACCACTTTCAAAAAAACATTAGCTGAAAAAGGCATTATTTTTATGAGTATTTCCGAAGCAATTAAGGAACATCCCGAATTGGTTCAGAAATATCTGGGAACAGTTGTGCCTCAAAAGGATAATTTTTATGCGGCTTTAAACTCGGCTGTTTTTTCAGATGGAAGTTTCTGTTACATTCCAAAAGGTGTAAAATGTCCAATGGAATTATCGACTTATTTCCGTATCAATCAGGCTGGTACAGGTCAATTTGAAAGAACATTATTAATTGCTGATGAAGGCAGTTATGTTTCTTATCTTGAGGGTTGTACGGCGCCAAGCCGTGATGAAAACCAATTGCACGCCGCAGTTGTAGAATTAATCGCATTGAATGATGCTGAGATAAAATATTCTACAGTTCAAAACTGGTATCCTGGAAACAAAGAAGGTAAAGGAGGAGTTTTTAACTTCGTAACCAAAAGAGGTTTGTGCGAGAAAAACGCCAAAATCTCATGGACGCAAGTAGAAACAGGTTCGGCTGTAACTTGGAAATATCCTTCGTGTGTATTGAAAGGCGATAATTCGATAGGTGAATTTTATTCGATTGCAGTGACCAATAACTTCCAACAAGCTGATACTGGAACGAAGATGATTCACTTAGGTAAAAACACCAAATCAACGATTATTTCCAAAGGAATTTCGGCAGGGAAATCACAAAACAGTTACCGTGGTTTGGTTCGAATTAGTGCTAATGCCGATAATGCTAGAAACTTTTCGCAATGTGATTCTCTATTGATGGGAAATAATTGTGGTGCGCATACTTTTCCGTACATCGAAAGTAAAAATGCTTCAGCCAAAATCGAACACGAAGCAACGACTTCAAAAATTGGAGAAGACCAAGTATTCTATTGTAACCAAAGGGGAATTCCAACCGAGAAAGCCATTGCGTTAATAGTAAATGGTTTTAGCAAAGAAGTTTTGAATAAACTACCTATGGAGTTTGCTGTGGAAGCACAAAAATTATTGGAAATTTCGTTGGAAGGAAGTGTTGGATAGATTTGTTTCAAGTTTCAGGTTTCAAGTTGATTCCTGAGCTTGAACAAACAGAGCATAAATTTAAAAATTATTTAATGAACAAATGTTTCAAAATTTCGGATTAATAAACCTGAAACTTGAAACCTGAAACAAAATAAAACATGTTATCAATAAAAAATTTACACGCTTCAGTAGAAGACAAAGACATATTAAAAGGCATCAACCTTGAAATAAAAGCTGGAGAAGTTCACGCGATTATGGGTCCGAATGGCGCCGGAAAATCAACACTTTCTTCCATTATTGCTGGAAATGAAAACTACGAAGTTTCGGAAGGAGAAATCCTTTTGGAAGGCGAAGATATTTCAGAGTTAGCACCAGAAGAAAGAGCACACAAAGGTGTTTTTCTTTCGTTTCAATATCCAGTTGAAATTCCTGGTGTTTCGGTAACCAATTTCATCAAAACAGCGATCAACGAGAAAAGAAAAGCTAATGGCGAAGAAGAAATGCCAGCCAACGAAATGCTGAAATTAATTCGTGAGAAATCGGAATTATTGGAAATGGATAGAAAGTTCTTGTCACGTTCGTTAAACGAAGGTTTTTCGGGTGGTGAAAAGAAGCGTAACGAAATTTTTCAAATGGCTATGTTAGAACCAAAAATCGCGATTCTAGATGAAACCGATTCAGGTTTGGATATTGACGCACTTCGAATTGTGGCCAATGGTGTAAACAAATTGAAAAACGAAAACAACGCAGTGTTAGTCATCACGCACTACCAACGTTTGTTAGATTATATCATTCCAGATTTCGTACACGTTTTAATGGACGGAAAAATAGTAAAATCGGGCGGAAAAGAATTGGCTTTAGAGCTTGAAGAAAAAGGATACGATTGGATTAAGAGTGAATTGAATTAGAGTTTACAGTCTCAGTCACAGTTAACAGAAACTGCGACTGAATACTGCGATTGAATACTGAAAAATGGATTTAAAAGAAAAATTAGTATCGTCTTTCATGGCTTTTGAAGAGCAGATTGATGTTCATTCAGAACTTCATGATGTACGTACTTCGGCTATAAAAAACTTTGAAAATAAAGGTTTCCCAACCAAAAAAGAGGAAGCATGGAAATATACTTCGTTGAATGCCATCTTAAAAAATGATTTCACCGTATTTCCGAAACACGAAAATGCCATTGAATTTGCTGAGGTTAAAAAGTATTTTCTTCACGAAATTGACACCTACAAAGTCATTTTTATTGACGGAAAATACAGCTCGTTTTTATCAGCAACTACGCATGATGGCTTGGATGTTTGCTTAATGTCGTCAGCATTGAACAAGCCTAAATACAAAATGATTATCGACGAGTATTTCAACAAAATTGCCAGTAAAGAAGAGAGTTTGACTACGTTGAATACTGCTTTCGCAAATGAAGGTGCTTACATCAACATTCCTAAAAGTAAAGTGGTTGAAAAACCTATCGAAATCATTTATTTTTCTACTGGTAAAGAAAATGCCTTGATGGTACAACCTCGAAATTTGGTGATTGTGGGCGAAAATGCGCATGTTCAAATTATTGAAAGACACCAATCGTTGAATGAAAACCCTGTGTTGACCAATTCGGTTACCGAGATTTTTGCTCAAAAACGGGCTATCGTTGATTGTTATAAAATCCAAAACGATTTGCAATCGGCAAACCTAATTGATAATACGTATATTTCTCAAAAACAAGAAAGTAGAGTTTCGGTTCACACATTTTCTTTTGGCGGAAACATCACCAGAAACAACTTGAATTTCTATCATTTTGGAGAGCGAATTGATAGTACTTTAAAAGGAATTACCATCATTGGCGACAAGCAACACGTTGATCATTACACATTGGTAAATCATGCAACGCCTAATTGCGAAAGTCATCAAAACTACAAAACCATTTTGGCTGATAGTTCAACCGGAGTTTTCAATGGAAAAATTTTCGTAGAAAAAGAAGCCCAAAAAACAGATGCTTTTCAGCAAAACAACAATATTCTAATTGGTGATAAAGCCACAATAAACGCTAAACCGCAATTGGAAATCTTTGCCGATGACGTAAAATGTTCGCACGGTTGTACCATAGGTCAATTAGACGAAAGCGCCATGTTTTACATGCAACAACGCGGAATTCCAAAGAAAGAAGCTAATGCGTTGTTGATGTACGCATTTTCTAATGAAGTAATAGAAAGTATCAAAATACCTGAATTGAAACAACGAATTACCAAGATTATCGCCAATAAATTAGGCGTTAATTTAGGGTTTGATTTATAAAAAAAGAGCAACATTTTGTTGCTCTTTTTTTAATACAATGTATAACTAATAAGAGTTTGCTCGCTAATATCTCCTGAATCATTGGTGTATTCTCTAATTGGTCCAACTTCATTAGCAAACCAATATTCGGATGTTGTCGTTGTTATTTGTGTGTCAATAACAACTTTTACCGTTAGCCTTACTTTGATTACATCGTTATATGTATTGCCATTCAGAGTTACAGAAGCGTTTTTTTCAAGTACTGTTCCAGTGTATTCAATTTTTGAACTGGGTGAAGTGCTTTGCCCATTATAAGTATAAGTTATCTTAGTTTTAACCGTTCCAGTCCATTGTTGGCTTACATTCAAATCATCTCTAAAAATAGGTATTTCGTAACTTTTGAAATAAATACTTACGCCTTGTTCATTTACATTTACATCATCAACTCTTTGAAAATATGTAGCTCCTTTTTTTGCAACCCAATTTTTTACATACACACCAGAAGTGTAAACATCATTCAGTCTGTAGTACGTTTTACCACTAAATGTATTAGTGCCTAATATTTTTGTTTCTTCATTTACTCCATTATTATCAAATATCCACGAATTGTTAACTGCCATTGGCCAATAATTTCCAGTTGATGTTCCAGTTGATTCGCCATCATCTGAACTACAAGAGGTTAATAAAAGTGACGTAAATACAAACAGCGATAAAAAGAATTTTGTTTTCATGATATTAAAATTGAATTTTTTACAAAAGTAGGTTTTTATTGCAAAAATTAACTGACTTAAATCATATTTACTTTTTCAAACTCCGAACTATCCCACTCAACAATCCATTAAAATCAAAATCTTCACTCAATCCCATTCGCACGATTACCAAATCATGACTCGGGAAAATCGCTACCATTTGTCCTTGATAGCCACTTGCGTAGAACATATCTTTTGGTGCATTTGGAAATCTTCCGCCTGCGTTTAACCAAAATTGCGCACCATAATTTCCGTTGGAAGTATTAGTTGGTGTAGCAACGTATTTTGCCCAACTTTCGTTAAAGAGTTGTTCGTCGTTCCAATTGCCTTTGTGTAAGTACAATAATCCAAATTTTGCCCAATCACGAGTAGTTGCCCAACCATAAGACGAACCCACAAAATTGCCGGCCATATCGGTTTCAACAATTGCCGAACTCATACCTATTTTATCAAACAAACTGCTGTACCAAAAATCCAAATATTCTTGATGGGTTTTGAATTGTTTTCTCAAAATACCGCTCAATAAATTAGTTGTTCCCGAAGAGTAATTCCAAGTATTATTTGGTTTTCCAACTAATGGTTTGTCGATTTGTGATTTGGTCATATCTTCTTCAATGAAAAGCATTTTAGTCACATCCGAAATTTTGCCATAATCTTCTTCCCATTCCAAACCCGAATTCATTTGAAGTAAATTATTGATAGTGATTGTTTTGCGTTCGTCTTTTGCCCATTCAGTAATTGGAGCTGGTTTTGAAATGTCTATTTTTCCTTGTTTTTGAAGAATTCCGAAGTAAGTTGCAGTCAAACTTTTCGTCATCGACCAACCTAAAATTCGCGAGTTTTTATCAAAACCATCGGCATATTTTTCGGCAATAATTTTGTCTTTATAAATCACAATTACCGAACGAGTTCTTTTGTTTTTTTCTCCTTTTTTGTCAAAAGCATTTTCAACAACAGCGTTTAATTTGGCATAATCAACATTGGAAAAAACAGTATCTTTTGGTTCTAAATTTCCATAAGGAAAAGGTAAATTAGTATTGATTTTAGTTCTTTTCGGAACATTATAAGGTTTTGAAATATCAAAATCATCATTGATTAAAGTGGCTCCCAAGCCCTCACGATAGAAGGCTTTTCGTTCTTTTAATCCATAAACTTTTGAAGTCACAAATCGTTCCGCATCATTAATTTCGTTGGTTGCCCAATCCACTTTGTCAATATCATTATCACCTTGTTGAATGGTTTCCAGAGTTCGACCATCAATAAAATGTCCCGAAGCAACACTTTTAGCAGAGAAACCCGAAATCAAATCAAGTTGTGGATAGATTTCTATTCGAAGATAAACTAAAGCTAACACAAGTAAAACCGCGAATATTTTAAGGAATTTTTTCATTATAAATTTTCTTAATATGTCAATAAGTAAATGTAAATATTAATATTGAAATTGGAAGAATAATGTATTACTTTTGTATTTAGAATTTTTCTAAATAAAATGTTTGATATTCAAAAAATAAGAGCCGATTTTCCAATACTTTCAACTAAAGTGAAGTTAAAACCATTAGTTTATTTTGATAATGGTGCCACATCACAAAAACCCAAAGTAGTAATTGAAGCTATTTCAAAATATTATCAAGAAATAAACGCAAATATTCATCGTGGCGTGCATACTTTGAGCCAATTGGCTACAGATGCTTATGAAGCTTCAAGAATAAAAATTCAGCAGCATTTGAATGCACAGTTTTCACACGAAATTATTTTTACTTCGGGAACAACTCATGGTATAAATACTGTTGCTAATGGATTTGCTTTTATTTTGAAGGAAGGTGATGAGGTGTTGGTTTCTGCCATGGAACATCACAGCAACATTGTGCCTTGGCAAATGCTTTGCGAGCGAACGGGAGCAAAATTGAAAGTAATTCCAATGAATGAAAATGGTGAATTAATCCTTTCAGAATATAAAAAACTACTTTCCGAAAAAACCAAATTAGTTGCTGTTAATCATATATCCAATGCTTTGGGAACTATTAATCCTGTCAAAGATATGATTGAAATGGCGCATCAAGTTGGTGCTGCTTTTTTGGTTGATGGTGCACAAGCCGTTCCACATTTGAAACCCGATGTTCAGGATTTAGATTGTGATTTTTATGTTTTTTCTGGACACAAAATGTGTGGACCAACTGGAACTGGAATTTTGTATGGAAAAGAGAAATGGTTAAACAAATTACATCCGTATCAAGGTGGTGGAGAGATGATAGAAACGGTTACTTTTGAAAAAACAACCTATGCTGGCTTGCCACACAAATTTGAAGCAGGAACACCCAATATTGCTGGAGGAATTGTACTAGGAACAGCAGTAGATTATTTGAACGAAATAGGTTTTGAAGCAATTTCAAATCATGAGCATGAATTGCTGGTTTATGCTACCGAGAAATTATTACAAATAGATGGTTTGAAAATTTATGGAACAGCCAAAGAAAAAGCTTCTGTAATTTCGTTTAATATTGAAGGAATTCATCCCTATGACATTGGCACGATTATAGATAATCTTGGTATAGCAGTAAGAACAGGTCATCACTGCGCTCAACCTGTTATGGATTTTTATAAAATACCAGGAACAATAAGAGCAAGTTTTGCTTTTTATAATACTAAGCAAGAAGTAGATGAACTAGTTGATTCTGTTAAAAAAGCTAAATTAATGTTATCCTAAAAACTAAAAATATGAAAGTAATTACAATGATTTTTTTAACGCTTTTCATGGCAAAAGGTTGTACCAATGAATATCAAAATAATCTTGAAAACACAGTTGTTCAATATACTGCCAACACAAGAGGTTTTTTTCAAAAAGTGATAATTTCCAATAAAAAAATGTCTATTTCTAGAGATAGAAATGGCAATACACCAATGGAACAATTTGATATTTCTGAAAACGATTGGAATGAATTAGTAAAATATTTTCAAAAAATTAATTTGGAGGAAATTCCAAATTTGAAAGATCCAACTCAAAAAAGATTTTATGATGGCGCAGCGATAGCTGATTTGAAAATAAGATTTGAAGATAAAAATTATGAAACTACTCAGTTTGATCACGGTTTTCCACCAAAAGAAATTGAAGAATTTGTAAACAAAATAGTTTCATTAGCAAAGCCAAAAAATGACGATTAAAGAAATACAAAACGAAATTGTTGACGAGTTTTCAATGTTTGATGATTGGATGCAGCGATATGAATATATCATCGAATTAGGAAAAACACTCCCAATAATTGACGAACAGTATAAAACAGAGGAAAATATTATCAACGGTTGCCAATCAAAAGTGTGGTTACACGCTGATAAAGTTGATGACAAAATAATTTTCACAGCCGATAGTGATGCTATTTTGACTAAAGGAATTATTGCAATTCTTATTAGGGCTTTTTCTAACCAAACAGCCAAAGAAATCCTTAATGCAGATACAGAGTTTGTAAACGAAATAGGCTTAAAAGAACATTTGTCGCCAACACGTGCTAATGGACTAGTTTCTATGATAAAAAAAATAAAAATGTATGCTTTAGCATTTGAAGCAAAACAGTAATAAAACAGCTATGGAAGAATTTAAAGATGATATCAATTTAGGAGAGAATGTTGTAAAAGTTCTAAAAGGAATTTATGATCCAGAAATTCCTGTGGATATTTATGAACTAGGATTGATTTATGACGTGATGATTAATGAAGCCAATGAAGTAAAAGTTTTGATGACATTGACTTCACCCAATTGTCCAGTTGCAGAGACATTGCCTAGAGAAGTAGAAGAAAAAATATCAAAAATTGAACATGTAAAATCTTGCGAAGTTGAAATCACTTTTGATCCACCATGGAGCAAAGATTTGATGAGTGAAGAAGCTAAATTAGAATTAGGAATGCTTTAAAATAGTCATCAGTTGTCAGTAAATAGTAGTCAGTTTGCTACTGAACACTAAAAACTGAATACTGAACACTGAGATTATGGACGAAATAATAAATAAAGTTGCCAATTCATCGCTCGAAGTTTTCGATTTAGAGGATTATTATCCAAAAGAAATTAGCACTCAAATCGACATTGCACAATGGCTATTTGAAGGAATTTTATTAAAAGAAAAGGATTTTCGAGAGTCGCTTAAAAATCATAATTGGTCACAATATCAGAATCATTTAGTTGCAATACATTGCTCTACTGATGCGATACTACCAGCTTGGGCAAGTATTTTGGTAACAACCTATGTTTCTCCTTTTGCAAAAAAAGTAGTTTTAGGAAATATAAATGATTTATATACAGCGTTTTATCAAGATATTTTATCAAAAATAGATTATTCGTATTATCAGGACAAACCAGTTATCTTGAAAGGTTGTTCAAAAAAACCAGTACCCGAAACGGCTTACATTATAGCAATACAAGAACTTCAAAAAGTAGCCAAAAGCATTATGTATGGCGAAGCTTGTTCTGCTGTTCCTCTTTTCAAAAAATCTAAATAATTATTTTTCAGCAACTTATATTTGTTTGTTGATTTGGATTTGCCAAATGTATTTGTACCTTTGCACCCGCAAATTTTAAATCAAATTAAAAATGAAAAAAATTTTATTTTCAGTAATCCTTGCCTTTGCCATCAATGGTGCTTTTGCTCAGGTAAATGAGAAAGAATTACTTAAAAAAAATGAAGAAGCTGCTGCAAAATTAAAAGAAGAAAAGCCTAATGGTTGGACTAAAAAAGGCACTTTTACTTTCCTAGCAAATCAAGCAACTTTCAATAACTGGCTTGCTGGTGGACAAAGCAATATTTCAGGAAATATTGGACTAAATTATGATTTCAATTACAAAAGCGAAAAATGGAATTGGGATAACAAAATCATTGCTGGTTATGGTTTAACAAAAATTAAAGACCAAGATGTTCAAAAATCTGACGATAGATTGGTGTTCAATTCATTGGCTGGTAGAAAAGCTGGTGGATATTGGTATTACTCATTGTTTTTTAATTTCCAAACTCAATTTGATTCTGGGTTTGCAAAAGTTGAATTTTTGAATGACAATGGCACACCAAATAATTCAGCAGATGATTTTAACGATACAAAAAATGTAAAAAATTCACATTTCTTTTCACCTGCTTATTTTCAATTTGGACCAGGTATGTTGTGGAAAAAAAGCGATAACTTAAAAGTAAATATTGCTCCAGCAACTTCAAAATTGGTTATGGTTCACAAACACTTCACTGAATTTGGACCATCTTTTGGTGTGGAACAAGGAGAAACTACTCGTTTCGAATTTGGAGCAGCTATAAATGCTTATTACAAGTTCAATGTAATGGAAAATGTTTCTTTTGAAAATATCTTGAATTTGTATTCAAACTATTTAGAAGATCCACAAAATGTTGATATCGATTATACGTTGAATGTAGTGATGAAAATCAACAAGTATTTAACGACAAATTTTGCTTTCCAAACGATTTATGACGATAACGCTTTTAGAGGTTTCCAAACGCGTCAAGTTATTGGTTTAGGAGTAACTTATGGTTTTTAATAAAAACTGATTAAACATAAAAAAAGCCCTGAATTTTCAGGGCTTTTTTATTTTATCTAAACGCTTGTTCTAAGTCAGCTAATAAATCATCAATATCTTCAACGCCAGTGCTCAATCGAACTAAATCATCAGTAATTCCAACTTCTAATCGTTTATCTTCAGGAATAGAAGCATGTGTCATTAACGCAGGATGATTTGCCAAACTTTCAACTCCACCAAGCGATTCAGCAAGCGTGAATACTTTTAGTTTTTCTAAAAACGAAATCGCATCTTCTTTTTTACCACTTTTAAAAGTAAAGGAAACCATTCCGCCAAAACCACTCATTTGTTTTTTAGCAATTTCATGAAACGGATGATCAGGTAAACCAGGATAAAATACTTTATCAACATCAGGATGATTAGCTAAAAAGTTGGCTACTTTTTCGCCGTTTTCACAATGACGTTGTACTCTCAAATGCAAAGTTTTAATACCTCTTAAAACTAAGAAACTATCCATTGGACCAAGCGTTCCACCAGTTGCAAATTGTTTAAAATGTAATTCGTCACCTAGTGTTTTATCTTTTATTATCAATGCGCCAGCAATTACATCACTGTGTCCACCAAGATATTTGGTTGCACTGTGCATAACAATATCTGCACCTAAATCTAAAGGTTTTTGCAAATATGGTGTCGCAAAAGTATTATCAACGGCAAAAAGCAAGTTGTGTTTTTTAGTGATTTTGGCAATTTCTTGAATATCTGCTAATTTCATTAAAGGATTGGTTGGTGTTTCTACCCAAACCAATTTGGTGTTTTCATTGATTAATGATTGGAATTTATCCAAATCATTCATATCCACAAAGTGAAATTTAATACCACTATCCTTATATAATCTAGTAAATAAACGATATGTTCCGCCATATAAATCATCCATCGCAATGATTTCGTCGCCAGCTTTAAATAGGCGAAGCAAACAATCTGTAGCCGCTAAACCAGAAGCAAATGCTAAACCTCTTGCTCCATTTTCGATTGATGCTAATGCATCTTCAAGTGCTTGACGCGTTGGGTTTGCAGCACGAGAATATTCGTAATCGCCAACAGGAATTCCTGGACTTTTTTGTGCATAAGTTGAAGTTTGAAAAACTGGTGGCATTACTGCTCCAGTTACTTTTTCATGGTGTTGATTACCATGTATAACTTTAGTATTGAATTTCATTTATTTTGATTTTATTTTTCATTTGTAATAAATGGTATCACCTTTTTGTTTAGTGTTTGTTTCACAAACTAGTTTTTTTTGGTGATTTCATTTATTTTGATTTGTTTGTGCAAAAATAAAGAGATTATATGAATTTTCTAATATTCATCATAAAACCTAAATGTATAGCTTCGTGATAATTATTAAATTCTATCGCTTCTTTTGTTGATGCTAGATGAAAACCTGTTCCAGTTGTATATTCGTTGTAAGTTGTGAATTTTCCATTAGCATAATCTTCTTTGGTTTGTTCCATCAATGAAAAAAGTAATCTTTTTAACTCATCAACTTCTTCTTGTGTAGTGTCACAAGTTGGGCGAGAACCATTTTTATACTTGTTTGTCATTTCGTCTGAAACATTTACAGCCAAACCCGAAAGACGATAAACCAAACCTTGCTGTGAAACAATAATATGACCTAAATTCCAAACCAAATTATTGCTAAAACCTTGTGGAATTTTGTTGAGTTGCTCTAATGAATAATTTTCAATGAGTTCCAAATATTTTTTTCTGCTGGTTTCCCAAATTTTAAATGTTGTCTGCATGAGATTTTTTTGATAAAAATAACAAATTATACATTGACATAGTAGTATTTTTGTGCTTTGAAAATATAACTATGCGAAAAATATATTATCTCAAAACTTGCGACACTTGTCTAAAGATTATCAAATCGTTACCAAAGACTGAAGGTTTTGTCTTTCAAGACATTAAAGAAAATCAAATTACTGTAAAACAGCTTGAAGAAATGCATCAACTTACTGGTAATTATGAGGTTTTGTTTAGCAAAAGAGCAAAATTGTATAAAGAAATGGGATTGAAAGATGAAAAACTTTCGGAAGCTGATTTCAAAAGATACATCCTTGAACATTACACATTTTTAAGCCGACCAGTAATTATTATCGACAATAAAATATTTGTTGGCAATAGTCCAAAAGTGGTACAACAAGCTATTGATTTTTTAAGTAATGAATAAGCGAAATTGGGCACTTGTTGCCGCAACTTTAGTTTCCATAATTTATGGCGTAACCTTTACTATTGCTAAAGATGTAATGCCAAAGTACGTGCAACCATTTGGGTTTATCTCTATGAGAGTTGGCGGTTCAATGATTTTGTTTTGGCTCATAGCGCCATTTTTTTCGTCTGAAAAAATTCAAAAACAAGACTTTCCTCGAATTATTGCAGCAGCATTTTTTGGTGTTGCACTCAATATGCTCACATTTTTTAAAGGATTGAGTTATACTTCGCCCATAATGGGTGCAGTTTTAATGGTAACCACACCAATGATTGTTTTGGTTCTTTCTGCAATACTAATGAAAGAAAAAATGCAAAGCAGAAAAGTTTTGGGTTTACTTCTAGGTTTAGCTGGAACAGTAACACTTATTCTTTATGGAAAATCTATGGTAAATGCGCCAAATGCTTCACTAGGAAATCTGCTGGTTTTTATTAATGCTGTTTCCTATGGGTTTTATTTGATAATCGTAAAAAAACTAATGGATAAATACAATGCTTTTGCCTTTGTAAAATGGATTTACACCTTTGGTTTTTTGATGGTTTTGCCTTTTGGTTGGAGCGAATTTCAAGCTATTGATTTTACAAATCTTCCTATAGACATTATTTGGAAAATAGGTTTTGTTGTTGTCTTTTCTACTTTTTTGACCTATTTGTTAAACCTTGTTTCCATGCGTGAATTAAAACCAACAATTGTTGCCGTTTTTATTTATTTACAACCGCTTTTTGCCACTATTTTTGCATTGGCTTTAGGAAAAGACCAACTTACTTTCGTTAAAATTATTTCAGCTGTGTTGATTTTTGTTGGAGTTTATTTGGTAACTATTAAAGTGAAAAGTGATTAGTAAAGAGTGATTAGCAACAAAATGAACTAAAACTAATGGCTATTTACTAATGACTATTCACTAATCACTAATTACTTTTCTTATATTTGATGTCAATTAAAAAAATAGAATGATACAATCAATGACTGGCTTTGGTAAAGCTTCATTACAATTACCAACCAAAAAAATCACTGTTGAAATAAAGTCTCTAAACTCAAAAGGTTTGGATTTAAATACTAGAATGCCTTCTGTTTATCGTGAAATGGAATTGGGTTTACGCAATTTACTTTCGCAAAAATTAGAACGAGGAAAAATTGATTTTTCTCTATTTATCGAAATTACTGGCGAAGAAACCACATCAAAAATTAATGTTCCCATTGTAAAAGGTTACATCAATCAAATGAAAGCAGTAATTCCTAATGCTGATGAAACTGAATTGATGAAAATGGCTGTAAGAATGCCAGATGCTTTAAAAACAGAACGTGACGAAATTGATGAAAATGAATGGAAACAAATTCAAACTGTAATTGATGAGGCAATAGAAAACATTAACAGCTTCAGGAAAAGCGAAGGTGTTGCGCTTGAAAAAGAATTTTTACATCGCATTGCAAATATTATGACTTTGATGAATAATGCTGTTGAATATGATACAGAGCGAGTAGAAACAGTAAAAACAAGATTGCGAACAGCACTTGACGAACTTCAAGTGAATGTTGATGAAAATCGTTTTGAGCAAGAATTGATTTTTTACCTCGAAAAATATGATATTACCGAGGAAAAAGTGCGTTTAGAAAATCATCTGAATTATTTTATAGAAACGCTAGCAGGAACAGAAGCCAACGGAAGAAAATTAGGTTTCATCACGCAAGAAATGGGTAGAGAAATCAATACTATGGGTTCAAAATCTAATCATTCTGAAATGCAAAAATTAGTGGTGATGATGAAAGACGAATTGGAGAAGATTAAGGAACAAGTTTTGAATGTGTTATAGAAAATGATGTGAATTTAATAAAATCTGATATTATAAAAATAATAGAAGTAAAAAGAAAAGACACCTTTGTAAATCACTTTTCTGCAATTTTCAAGCGTGATTATTCTTTAGCTGGAGAAATTGGGGAGAATGAAATTAAAATTTGGCAACTCAATTTATGGAATGCAGTTTTTTACCCAATATTTGTATTTAAATTGAATTCAAAAAAAGAGTTAGTTTCAATTACTTCAAAATTAAATCCCTTTGGGAAATTGAGTTATCTGCTTTTGTTTATTTCTTTAAATATTTTTTTTACAGATTTTGATTATTCGAAAGCTAAACTTTCAGGCATATTTTTTATTACATCAATTTATTTGACATTTATTTCCATTTTTATATTGTTGTCTTTCAAAATTTATAATTTAGAGAAGAAAAAACAGTTAAAAGAAATTTATAAAAAACTAAACAAAGGTTTAGAAATTAAATCCTATTCAAAATAAAATTCCTGTAAGGTTTTAAAACCTCAAAGGAAATAAACACAACACAATGCAAAAAGGAAAACTACTCGTATTCTCAGCGCCATCAGGTTCAGGGAAAACCACTATAGTAAGACATTTATTAGCCCAAGCTGAACTCAATTTAGAGTTTTCGGTTTCTTGTACTACACGTGCTTTGCGTGGTGAAGAAGTAAATGGAAAAGATTACTATTTTATTTCTATCGAAGAATTTAAAAAACACATTAAAGCCGAAGATTTTGTAGAATGGGAAGAAGTGTATCGCGATAATTTTTATGGAACGTTAAAAAGCGAAGTAGAACGTATTTGGGCAATGGGAAAAAATGTAATTTTTGATATTGATGTTGCTGGCGGATTGCGTATAAAAAAGAAATTTCCACAGGAAACATTAGCTGTTTTTGTAAAACCGCCAAGTGTTGACGAACTAAAACGCCGTTTAAAAGAACGTTCTACAGAAAGTGATGATAAAATAAACATGCGTATCGCAAAAGCCCACGTAGAACTTGCCACTGCACCACAATTTGATAAAATTATTAAAAATTATGATTTGGATGAGGCAAAGAAAGAAGCGTATCAATTAGTGAAAGAATTTATTAGTATAAGTGAATAGTAAAGAGTAATTAGTAAATAGTCGGTTTTGCGTAAAATAAATTCATATAAAGATTTGCTGATATGGCAAAAAGGAATTGTTTTAGTTGTCAGAGTTTACAAATTGGTAAAACTATTTCCGCAAGAAGAATTATATGCTTTAACTTCACAAATAAAAAGAGCTGCTGTTTCAATTCCGTCAAATATAGCTGAAGGTTATGGTAGAAATACCGATAAATCATTAAGCCATTTTTTAGATATTTCTAGAGGTTCGTTAAATGAACTAGAAACTCAGTTAATAATTGCAAAAGAATTAGAATTTGTTACTGATGACAATTTATATAATGAAATATTATCTTTGATTGAAGAAGAAAGTAAAATGATAAATGCTTTCTCAAAAACACTTAAAAGCTAATCACTTTTCACTAATCACTATTTACTAATTTCATGAAAATAGGACTTTATTTCGGAACGTTTAACCCAATCCACGTTGGGCATTTGATTATTGCTAATCATATGGCTGAGCATTCTGATTTAGATCAAATTTGGATGGTTGTTACACCTCACAATCCTCATAAAGAAAAGAACACGTTGCTCGATGATTACCAACGACTTCACATGGTGCAATTAGCAACGGAAGATTATCCAAAAATAAAAGCTTCTGACATTGAATTCAAATTACCACAACCCAATTATACAGTAAACACTCTAGCTCATCTTCAAGATAAATTTCCTAAATATGATTTTTGTTTAATCATGGGTGAAGACAATCTGAATTCGCTTCACAAATGGAAAAACTATGAATACATTCTAGAAAATCATGGTATTTACGTTTATCCAAGATTAAATTCTGGCGAAATAGATGAGCAATTTGTAAATCACAGTAAAATTCATCGTGTTGGCGCACCAGTAATTGAGCTTTCATCAACCTTTATTCGCGAAAGCATTAGAAATAAAAAAAATGTTGCACCTATGTTACCACATAAGGTTTGGGAATATGTGGAGCATAATAATTTTTACAGGAAATAGAAATTATGTTTCAAGGAGAAATTTTCATTCCTAAAAAGAAACCTTTTTTAAATTTAACTTTATCTGAAAAATTAAGTTGGGGTTCACTAATATTTGCATTATTTTATTGTTTGTTGATGCTTGCTGATAAAAAATGGAATTCAAGCGAAATAAAAAATTATGTAAGCGAACTTACATTAGTAAATCAAATAGTTGGATTTTTTTTTGTAGTTGTTTTTATCGCAAGTATTCTGCTTCGTTTCAAAGAATATGAAAATTTAAATGGTGAATTAAAAGGTAAATTAATAATTGATGAAGAAAAAATAATTGCTGGAGATAAAGAATATGAACTTTCCAACATTCAAGATTTTGAAATAGATATTATTGATTATTATGGCAAAAGAACGTATTACAGTAAAAGTGGGCCATATTTTTTTCAAGGGGTTTCAAATAAAATTTGCTTTAAATACTCAGATGAACAAGTTAGCTTCCAGTTCAAAATTCTTTCTGACAATAATGTCTATGATTTAAATTGGACTTTACTGAATATTATCTGTAAAGAAAAAATACCTTTTCAAAAAGGATATCTAAAGATATTTTCAAATGAATATAGAGATACTCCAACATTTAAAGTTTTCGTAGAAAAGTTATTAAAAGAAAGAAGAATATCTCCGTCAGAAGTTTAATCAAAATCTCTTAACATTACTTTACCATTTGTTCGTTCATTCATTTTGTAAATTTGCATTTTAAATATTTTTACAATGAACAATTTCGAATTATACAATCCAGTAAATTATATTTTTGGCAAAGACCAAATCCAAAAACTTTCTGAATTAATTCCAGCTAATGCCAAAGTTTTACTAGCTTATGGTGGCGGAAGCATTTTTAAAAATGGTGTTCATAATCAAGTTACGAATGCGTTGAATAAGCACCAAGTAATAGAGTTTGGTGGTATTGAACCCAATCCACATTTTGAAACTTTAATGAAAGCGGTTCAAATTATTCGTGAACAAAAAATCGATTTTATCCTTGCAGTTGGTGGTGGAAGTGTTATTGATGGCGTAAAATTTATTTCGGCAGCGGTACATTTTGAAGGTGATGAAGCCGATATTTTAAGAAAAAGAATTCTGTTTAAAGAAGGTGCAAATGTTGTTCCTTTTGGAACAGTTTTAACATTGCCAGCAACAGGAAGCGAAATGAATTCTGGTGCTGTAGTAACTATTGCAGCAACTCAAGAAAAATTAACGCTTGGCGGAAGTGCTTTGTTTCCAAAATTCTCAATTGTTGACCCAACAGTGATTATTTCACTACCAAAAAGACAATTACAAAATGGTGTTGTAGATGCGTTTACACATGTCATGGAACAATATCTTACTTATCCGCATGATGCGATGCTGCAAGATAGATTTGCCGAAAGCATTCTTAAAACTTTAATAGAAATTGGTCCAAGTGTGGTAGAAAATCCTAGTGATTATAAACTAGCTTCCAATTTTGTTTGGTGTGCTACGATGGCGTTGAATGGATTAATCCAAAAAGGTGTTCCGTCAGATTGGGCAACACACATGATAGGTCATGAATTGACAGCTTTGTATAACATTGACCATGCAAGAACATTGGCAATTATTGGCCCAAATTTGTATAAAGTAATGTTTGAAACCAAAAAAGAAAAATTGGCACAATATGGACACAGAGTATGGAATTTATCAGGAAATGTAGAAGATGTTGCCAATGATGCAATTGATAAAACCGTTAATTTCTTCCATATCATGGGAATGAAAACTAGAATTTCTGAAAACGCAGAAAATATTGAAAAAACAGCCGATTTTATCGTTAATCGTTTTGAAGAACGCGGCTGGAAAGCGATGGGCGAAAAACAAAATATTACTTTAGAAAAAGTGCGCGAAATCGTTGAAATGAGCTATTAAAAAAAGCGGTCAAATCTTGACCGCTTTTTAACTAACCCCAACAATATTAACCTAACCTAAAACCTTATTTTTTGTTTTTGTTCTCATAGCATTCTGTCTTAGATATTGGATAAATCCTCTTCCTTGAAACTCATAAGTTGTTCCTGATGCTATATGATATAAACGTATTCTTCCGTCATTTATTATACTAAGGTTAAAATTTTCTACATCATTCGAACCATAGTTGAGTTGTAAAACCTTTTGATAATAGTTGCCAGAAACATTATACACCGTGTAATATCCAGTATAATCCCAATAAATCGAGTTTAAATTTGTGCCCGGAATATCTTGTGAAGATTTGAAAGTATCATCACTTCCTCCAGCCATAAATTTCACAAAATTCTCATTATCAAATAAGTTTGGAGTTCCTTCTTGGCTGGTATAAACTTTTTCCCAAGCTTTATATTCTTGTAAAAAGTAGTGAATATTATCATAAAACAATCTGTCATAATCAAAATTACTTCTTTGATAACCAATCAAATAATATGTTGTATTTGAGTATCTGTCATAAAGTTTTATTTCGTTTGCCGAAATTTGATAAACTTCTAATTCATAATAGCCATAAAGGTCATGATAGAAACGGATGGTATTAGGTGTATAATCATAATAACCCACTTTTATTCCAAATCCATTACCAGTAGAGCCTATTCCAACTAAATTGTTGTTTGCATAAAGATTTCCGTTTAAAAATGAAACGGTAAATGCTCTTGTTAAAAAAGGCACATCACCATTTCCTGTTGTACTAGGATAATCTACATACCATAAATCATATCCTTCCATAAGTTCTGGCAAGGAAATTCCATTATCTACAAATCCATCTTCATTTATAGTACATGACGAAAACATTGCTGATGCAGAAATGATAGCGAAGAGTAATTTTATAGTTTTCATAAGCCAAAAAATTTAGTTATTAGTGATAGTTCAATTTATGTGCCAAAAAAAATTTCTAACTATATATTTCTATAAATCTTAAGTTCATCATAGAATAAAATCTGTATTTTTGAACGACAAGAACAAATCAAACTAAACAATGAAAAATAATCTGAAATTTGCAGTAATCGGAGGCGGAAGTTGGGCTACAGCTATTGTGAAAATGCTGTGTGTAAATCTCGATGAGGTTTGTTGGTACATGCGAAATCAATCGGCTATTGACCATATTAAATCCTACAAGCACAATCCAAATTATTTGAGTTCAGTAGAATTTGATACCAACAAATTAGTACTTACCAACGATATAAACCAAGCAGTAGAATATGCCGATTATATCATTTTTGCTATTCCTTCAGCTTTTTTGAATAGTGAATTGAAAAACCTTACAGTTGATTTAAAAGAAAAAGTTATTTTTTCTGCGATAAAAGGTATTGTTCCCGAGACATTTTTGATTGTTGGAGAACATTTTCATAAGCAATATACAATTCCGTATAAAAACATTGGCGTAATCACTGGTCCATGCCATGCTGAGGAAGTTGCTCTGGAAAGACTTTCCTATCTTACTATTGCCAGCGGAGATAAAGAAAAAGCCAAAGTGATGGCAAAAGCTCTTGAAGGAAATTATATTAAAACCAAAATTTCAGACGATATTATTGGAACGGAATATGCTGCAATGCTTAAAAACATTTACGCAATTGCGGCTGGAATTGCTCACGGATTGGGTTATGGCGATAACTTCCAATCGGTAATTATGAGTAATGCCATTCGTGAAATGAAGAAGTTTATTCGTAAAGTGCATAAAATGAAACGTAACATCAATAATTCTGCTTATTTGGGCGATTTATTGGTTACTGGATATTCGGTGTTTTCTAGAAACAGAATGTTTGGAAACATGATAGGAAAAGGCTATACTGTAAAAAGTGCTATGATGGAAATGAGTATGGTTGCCGAAGGCTATTATGCAGTAAAAAGCGCTTATAAACTCAACCAAGAATATAAAGCAAAAACGCCTATCATTGATGCTGTTTACGAAATTTTATATGAAGGAAAAGATGCTAGAAGTACGTTTAAAAATCTAACTGAAAAATTGGATTAATAAGTAATTAGTAAATAGTGAATAGTGAATAGTGAATAGTGAATAGTGAATAGTTTGTTTAATAAAAGGCTAATTACTCTTCACTCTTTACTAAATTCTACTTCACCACAACACCATTTTTCCAAATAATGGGTACTTCTTCGGTGGCGCGTTCGTTAATCATATTTTTACGAAAGGTAAATTTTTTGTCATACAAAGTATTTCCGATGAAATAAGTAACCATAAACTCATTGTTGAGCGCTAAAACACTTTTCTCAATCATTTCTACTTTTACCACTGAAACACTTGGAACTTTCATAAAAGCATGACGCAGAAGCGACGTTTTTTTCATCTCACCATCTATGGTTCCAAAAGCTTTTGAAACGACCATTACGCTGTCTAAATCAAAGTCAGAATCGTTAATCAGATAAACATTCCAAACGTTATCCATAAAATCATCATTCCATTCCTGAATAGCAGCAAGGAAAACGTTTTCTACTTTTGGTATTGTGATGTCTGATTTCATGTTGCTATTTACTTAAACACAAAGTTCACAAAGAAGGCACAAAGCACACTAATATTGTTTTCTTCGTGGAAAAAACTTTGTGCTCTTAGTGGTTAAATTTAAATTTATATACTCGACTTAAACTGCTCCAAGAAACGCACATCATTTTCATAGAACATACGAATATCGCCAATTTGGTATAAAAGCATCGCAATTCGTTCAATTCCCATTCCAAAAGCAAAACCTGTATATTCATCTGGATTGATGTTGCAGTTTTTTAATACGTTTGGATCAACCATTCCGCAACCCATGATTTCAAGCCAACCTGTTCCTTTGGTAATTCTATAATCGGTTTCGGTTTTTAAACCCCAATAAATATCTACTTC